>Ga0310810_10000505_pt1 | contig 39547 bp, 30 predicted proteins | sample NCmetagenome_FD_207641 | JGI IMG/M metagenome (GOLD analysis project Ga0310810, IMG submission 207641) | Soil microbial communities from experimental microcosm in Duke University, North Carolina, United States - NC | ecosystem: Engineered > Artificial ecosystem > Soil microcosm > Unclassified ...
AAGAGCCCAAAATAAGCGGGTTCGGCCGGTGCTGAAGGCGGCATTGCTGAGAAAGAACAGCGCGCCGGTGAGTAAAAGTGAAAGCTGGATCAGGTCACTGATCGCGACGAGAACAAAACCGTGCCCAAACAGCGAGGCAGCCGCTTGCACGACAACCTGAGCTGAAACAAACGCGATCAGCAGTTTGGAGCGCGTCGTCATTGTTTACGAAGTCTTGGTCTACTACGTCTTGTGTACTAAATCCCTGAATACAGGCGAGTTAGTGAGATTCGATGTATTCTAGTCCGGATGAGTATTCCGGAAACATTACGTTAGTAATCAGGCTGGGGCATTGGAGAGGTAAGCCTGTCCTCTTGCTCTAGTATCGCCGCCCTCATAATATTCCTATCTGCACTTCATCCAGGTCGCTCAAATTGGCTCCCCTTCGACATCGTTTCTTATGGCGCTTAAGAGTACCCGCAGATCCCGGAGAAATTCGGAGAGTTGAGGGCTGGTTAGCGACTGCGCGGCTGTTCCTGGCCATCGGGGCCTTAATAGCCATTCGTCTCGATCCAAGGGAAATCCGGTTTTCGCCCTGGGCTTATGGTCTGTTTGCTTTTTACATGGGCCAGGGTGTTCTGGTGCTGATGCTGCTTCGCCAGCGCCGGCAATCTACGCCGGCTTTCCGGCTTTTGGTTCACGCCGGTGACGTAGTGTGGCCGGTGTTGATCTCGATCTTCGCAACCGGCCGTGGAAATCCATTCGTCCTGTTCTTTGTGTTTGTGCTGGCGGCAGCGGCCTACCGCTGGGGCCTGTGGGAGACGCTAACCAGTGCGATAGCCTCAGTGGCACTGCTCTGGCTGGTCGCACTAGCTTCCAGTTTAGGATTCTTTACTTATGTGGATCACCTTCTGATCCGGCTCCACATGCCAACGCTGCACGTGGATGCTGCAGATTTCACTCCTGAGGTCCTGCTTACCCGCTCTATTTATCTGATCGTGATGGGCCTGCTGCTCGGATATCTGGCAGAGCAGCAGAAGCAATTGCGTGCCGAGAAAGCGGTTATTGCCCACGTGTTGGGCGGGGTCAGTGTAGAGGCGGGGCTGGGCGGGACGCTGCAAGCCATTCTGGCTCAACTTTTGGAAATGTTCGATGCGCCCCTGGGCTTGATTGCGTCGAAGGAGGGAAATTCTCAGCGGGTATTTGTAGGAGAGGTGCGAAACGCAAAACATGGCGTTACCGACCTGCGCTGGATGGAACCCTCGGTCACCGATCGGGACATCTATTTGGGCGATTCGCAGGCGGTTCTGTTTTATGCGCGCCGTAACGCGAAACAGAACCCGGCGCAGTTCACTGTGGCCGGATTTGATAAGTCGGGTAGTAAGGTCCGAAACCGCGGCACGGAGTCTCTCGCCCGTTTCCGTGCCCAGCATCAGTTTGAAAGCCTGGTGGTAGTCCCGTTTGTTTTCGGGAAAGAATGGTGGGGACGCGTCTTCCTTCTGAATCCGTTGAGCATGGGGAAAGTAGACGATGAACTGCGTTTTCTGCAGGAACTCGTGCGCCAGGTCGGGCCGGCAGTTTATAACGTTTACCTGATACGCCGTTTGCGAATGCGCGCCGGGGCAGTGGAACGCGCTCGCTTCGCTCGTGAGTTGCACGATGGCGCAGTCCAGTCCCTTATCGCGGTTGAAATGCAAGTGGACGTGCTAAAGCGGCAGGCACGTAGCGGTGGAGATTTGCACGATGAGTTAGGGCGCATTCAGGGGCTATTGCGCGAAGAAGTGCTCAAGCTCCGCGAGTTGATGCAGCAGATGAAGTCGCTGGACGTTGACTCACGAAGGTTGCTCGGGCTGCTGGCGGATACGGTTGAGCGCTTCCAGCGGGAGACCGGCATTTCAGCGCGATTCATGCCGAATGTGGAAGAATTGGAGATGCCGCAGGCGATCTGCCGTGAGGTCGCACGGATCGTGCAGGAGAGCCTGGTCAACGTTCGCAAGCACAGCCGCGCCCGAAACGTGATTGTGCGTTTGAGCGCGGAAAACGGCGAATGGAACCTGACCATTGAAGATGACGGATGTGGGTTTCCATTTGAGGGGCGGCTTTCTCACTCCGAACTGGACGCTCAAGGGCGCGGCCCCCTGGTGATCAAGGAAAGAGTGCGGGTAATAGAGGGCGAGCTCACGATAGAATCTGCTCCAGGCCAAGGATCGCGCCTTAAGATTGCCATACCCCAGAAACGGGTCGTCGCATATGGATAACCGAAGACCGCAGCCGGTGCGCATCGTGATTGCAGACGACCATCCTATATTCAGAGATGGATTGCGCAGGCTATTGGAGTCAGAAGAAGGCTTAAAGGTCGTCGGCGAAGCCTGCGACGGAGCGGAAGCGGTGAAACTGGCGCGCGAGCTAAAGCCTGAGATCTTACTTTTAGATCTGGCTATGCCTCGACGGCACGGGCTGGAAGCGCTTCGCGATTTGAGCACGGGACCGAATTCGAGCCCAGTCCGGGTCATCTTGTTAACCGCCGCTGCGGAAAAAAAACAGATCGTCGAAGCTCTACAACTGGGTGCGCGCGGGGTAGTTTTAAAGGACTCTGCGACTCAGTTGCTGCTGAAGAGTATCGATACCGTGATGTCGGGCGAGTACTGGGTAGGCCGAGAAAGTGTTTCGAACCTTGTGCAGTATCTCAGCGCTCTCATGCAATCCTCGGGCGAGGATGCCCGGCAACGAAAGTTCGGGCTGACGCCTCGAGAACTGGAGATTGTTTCCGCGGTGGTGGCAGGCTTTTCCAACAAGGAAATCGCCGAGTATTTCAAGATCAGCGAAGATACGGTGAAGCACCACCTGAGCAACATCTTCGATAAGTTAGGAGTCTCCACGCGCCTGGAATTGGCGCTGTTCGCCGTGAACCAGTCATTGCCGTTGAAGGCGATCATCTAGGTTTTTGCGGTTCGTCAGACGTTGTGTAGCTGGATATGGCACTTAAGTGCCATATCGCCCCACTCGTGGGCCATTGGCATAAAAATCGGCTACGAACTAGATTATGACAAAATAGACAACTTGAGAGTCCCGGCTGTCGATATAGATTTCGGTGCTCTCTAAGCCTTCACTTCGGGAGGAGGTTGAACGTGAAACAACTGGTGCAAAAATTCTGGAATGATCAGGAAGGCCAGGATATCGCGGAATATGCCGTGATGCTGGCAGTCATCCTGGTCATCGTGGTCGGTACAATTCGTTTGATCGGCTCCAATGCCAACAATGTGTTTTCTTCTGTAGGCAGCGCCATTCAGTAAGCCGGTTCCTGTTGGTTCCCAGCCCACCAACTGCATAGCTCAGTTTGCTTGCGGGTCGTTCTTGTCCTCCAGCCAGGTCTGCCGGGTGTTTTAGGCCAACTGAAAAAGTATGTGGAGAACGGCGGTCGTATCCGTGGCTTCGCCGTTCCGGCGAGCCGGCCTGAAGCGGATCTTTTCGGCTGCCTTGACTGCGTTTTCGTCCAGTCCGTGCCCCAGGCCACGCAGCACCCGCAAGATCTGGATTTGGCCTGATGACTCGAATTTGACTTCAACCAGTACCTCACCTTCGATGCGCAGCTTGCGTGCTTCTTCGGTGTAGACGGGAACCGGCTTGAAGGTCACTTCAGGAGGGACCATCGCGGCACTGGTCTGCTGCTGATTGTGGGCCTGGGTCAAAGCAGCGGGCTGAACGTCCCCGAAGCTGCCTTGTCGAACGCTACCGCCACTCGAGGGCCGGGTAGCGTCGGCAACCGCTGTGCCGCTGCCAAAACCGGCGCTCGCCACCACTCCCTTCGCGCCCGTCTTTCCACCCGTGCCATTGCCATAGCCCTCACCTACCGGCAGATCGAATGATCCGGATTGAGCGATGGTCACCGGACGATTCTTGAGCTCGTTGCTTGGAACCCCATTGGGGTCTCCGAATCCTCCGGTCTGTAGCTGACGGGGCACGCGGCTGAGAGTCGGAACTGCGGAACTGCCGGTAGAAAAAACGTTGGTTTTGACAAGTTGGCGAGGCAGCGAAGCCGCAGAAGCCGGAAGGTGCAAGGGCTCTGCCGCAGCCATCTCTACTTTGGGCGGAGGCACGGCCACTGGTTTCTCAGCGTGCGGCAGGGGCTCTTCAGATGGGCGCAAAACCAGGCTCGGCGTCTCTGCAAGTTCTAAGTGAGACCGCAAGAAGCGGACGGGAGCCGGCTGCTGGTTCTCTACGGGAGGAGTTTCGACCAGCCGAATAAAGTGGTAATCGCGGAGCGGCTGATCCAGACCCAAAGGATGCATGAGCCCGATAGTCAACAATGCAAAAAGGGCGGCAAAATGGGTTGCGAAACTAAACAGGAAGCGCCCCCACGGCATACCTGGATCCGGAAGGGTTGAGAACAATTCAGTGCGGCTGGGAGTGTACATAAACACCTTTTAGATCAGGTGAGAAAATCAGGGCTCAGGGAGCACGCTAACCACCACTTCGGGGGAAGGCGTCGAACAGTAAGCACTGTGAAAACAGCTACTTACCTTGTGGGCGAGTATGTTAGCAAAATTGACTGTGAATTTAGGAAGTTTTTTTGCGAAGAAATGTAAGTTCTTGCGGTTAGCGAGATATCAGCAGCGAACGATGTTGACGCTGCGGATGCCCTTGGTGGCGTTTCGGGTATCGACGACCAGGCGCGATTCGTTCACGATGCGTTCATAGTCATAATCGGAATGGTCGGTGACGATCAGCACGCAATCGTAGTCGCCCAGATTCTCAAGCGAGACGCATTTCATTTGTAAATCGTATTTTCTGCCTTTGCCGACAAAAGGGAAATAAGGATCGTGGTAGCTGACCTGGGCGCCTTCCTTCTGCAGCAGTTCGATGATGGTCAGAGATGGCGACTCACGCAGGTCATCGATATCTTTCTTGTAAGCGACGCCCAATACCAGCACCTTGGCCCCGTTCAGAGCTTTCTTGTGCTGATTCAGAGCTCTGGTTACCGACTCCAGAACGTGATAGGGCATTCCGATGTTGATCTCGCCCGCCAGTTCGATGAAGCGAGTGCGGAAATCCCATTCCTTGGCTTTCCATGAGAGATAAAAGGGATCGACTGGTATGCAGTGACCGCCCAGCCCCGGGCCGGGATAAAAGGGCTGGAATCCGAAAGGCTTGGTGGATGCCGCTTCAATCACTTCCCAGATATCAATACCCATTCTCAGTGTCAACAGCTTCAGTTCGTTCACCAGGGCGATATTCACGCAGCGGTAGATATTCTCAAGCAGCTTGGTCATCTCCGCGGCGGATGGAGATGAGACAGGAACTACACGGTTGAAAATCGCGCCATAGAGTGCGGCGGCAAGTTGAGAAGCTTCCGTATCAAGGCCGCCAACGACCTTGGGAATATCGCGACGCGCTACAGTCTGATTTCCAGGGTCTTCTCTCTCCGGCGAGAATGCCACATAAAAGCAGTTTTCAGATGTTGCATCGGTGCGCGCGGCCTTGAGACCCGGCTTGTTTCCTTTTTCAAGGATTGGAACCATCACTTCTTCAGTGGTGCCGGGATAAGTAGTGCTCTCAAGCACGACCAGTTGTCCCGCGCGAAGATGAGGAGCGATCGCCTCCGCGGTGCTGGTGATGTAGCTTAAGTCGGGCTCGTGGTACTCATTGAGCGGAGTAGGTACGCAAATGATGATTGCGTCCATCTCGGTGAGTTTTGGATAATCGGCGGTGGCAGTGAACCCATTGGCTTGCGCATCCTGAATTTCGGCCGGTGTGATCCGAAAGATGTACGAGTTCCCCTTTGCAAGCGTATCAATTTTGGACTGGTCGATATCAAACCCTGTGACCCTGAATTTCTGCTCGCTGTAGAGCAGCGCCAGCGGCAAACCAACATAGCCCAGCCCGATGATTCCGATTCGGGCCTCGCGACGTTCAATTTTTGATTTCAAATCTAAGAGGCGAGAGGGCGCAACAGGGTAGGTAGTCATCGTATTAAAGAATTGTATTAAAGATAAGTTCCAACCGGATTTTAACATGCATTCCGGCGGGCTCAGAGAACGGCTTACCGTGCGCAATCGCGCATTACGGTTACCACAGTAATCAGGACGCAAGACGGTCAACATACTGATAAGAAATGGAATTGACGCTGGCTTAGGGCGAACATACGATGCAAGAGAATCCGGAATTCGGAGCGCGCATGCGTTTGCCTGTTTTACGAGCGGTAACGATTTGGACCGTCATCGCTTCACTTCCGCTTGCAAGTTTTGGGGCGGACTCGACCGCCGGAATACTGCACACCAGCGGAGCGACCTGGATTAACGGTGCGGCGGTCCCCAAAAGCTCGGCAGTGTTTGCAGGAGACCTAGTGCAGACCAAGCCGGGCGCGCTCGCGAGCATTAACTCTCCCGGATCGAACGTGATGCTGTTCGCAGACTCCCTGCTGAAGTACGGAGCCAAAGATATAGTGCTGCAACACGGCAGTGTCGCGGTGGCCACTTCAAACAGTTTTTCCGCTCGGGTGGGTGAGATCACGGTCACGCCGGCAACGAAAGGCAGCACAGAGTTCCGGGTTACGGAACATGATGGCGTTGTACAGGTCGTCGCGCAACGAGGCGACGTGAACATCAGCGACGGTTCGCAGACCTCCACGGTTTCACAAGGTCAGCAGACAACATTGTCGACGCAGACAACCGAACACAAGAGAAAGCGGCGCCGTGGCGGCGCTGCCATTCCCGCCGGCAGCGGCACTATCTTGAACTCCACAGCAGCAGTCTACGTTGGCGCAGCGGTAGCGGGCGGGGTTGCGACATGGGTGCTGCTGGAGGACCCTAAACCGATCAGCCCTAGTTGCCCTGATTCCCAACAATCTCAGAGCTGTCCGCCATAGGACGCCTTTGCTGGCGGGTGTGGAACCGCGCTGGCATTGCTGCCATTGTGCAGAATACATAAAAGAGCGCGGCATTCGCGGGAATCTGAAGATTGAAATCGACCAGACTGTGTAGCAGCAAGCCGCTGATACTTAAGATCATTGCGACCGCCAAAGCGCCGTTTATGTCTTTTTGCCAATGAGAGGTTTTCTTAAACGCACTCCTGTAAACGGTCAGCAGAAACCAAAGCAAGGTCAGAAATCCCAGCATGCCGGTTTCCGCAAGGAACTGCAGGTAATCGTTGTGGGCTGCATTCACCCGAAACTCAGAATGAAAACTCCGAAACCTGGGATAGGCGCTGGCAAATTCGCCCAAACCCCAACCCATCAGCGGTCGTTGCGCGAACATTCGAAGCGTATCCCGATCAATTTGCAGGCGAGTGCCCCCCGAAATCTCTGAATGCGCTTCTGCGCGCAGGGATGCAACTCTTGTAATCAGACCCTCTCCGCCGATCCAGGCGAGGGCGGCAACAACGATAAAGATGAACGCGCCAACGGCGAAATAGGTGCTTCGCTCCCGACGACCGTTGGCCGAGAACCAAAACAGCAATAACAGCTGAAAGCCGAAGGCGAGCATGCCACCGCGCGAACCGGAGAGCAAGATCGTACATGCCATCAGCGAAGCTGCAATGATAGCCAGCATCTTGCGTGAGCCACGGGCGTGACGGCTCAGAGCGAACACCAGCGCCACAGGAAGCAGCAGCTCCATCAATCCGGCGTAATGGTTGTGATTGATATAAGGCCCGTATATCCAGCCTCCGCTTTGAGCGGCTCCGAACCAGTAGAGCTTGCCATTTGAAGAAAGCCCCTGCAGTAGAGCAAACGTGGCAACCATCGCACCGTAGGCTATGAATGTCACGGTTAAATGACGCACGTAGCTGGTGTGGTTGAGGCACTGAACTACCAGAAAGCACATCACCCCATAAGCGAGATAAAGAAGCGTAGAGCGGAGTGTTGGCTCGCGGTACACGGAGTTACGAGCCAGCAATTGCGCCAGAATCAGGGCCGCGAAGACCAGCATGGGAGCAAAGAGCGGATTGACAACGATCGCGAGGCGACCAGCGTAGCACTGGTGTAACACCCAACCGAGCAGCAGAAACACGGCGCCGGCTTCGATAACGAATGTCGACCACGCTTCGACGGCTCCAAAGGCGAGCGGCCCAAATAACAGGAGAGCGATGCTCAAAAAAAGTACGAGCCGATCTGCCCTGGCAGGGCGATGATCGACATCGACAACCTGCAATGGCGGGTTGGAGCTTTCCTGCCTAGGGAGTGTTGCGTGCTCCGCTAGATGGGCTGAGACGGATGTCATCAATCCAAAGCTTTCCGCGAATCGGGCTGCCGCCCGGTGATCGCTGAAGATGCAGCACCAGCAATTGAGTACTGGGGCCGGTGGTAAAGCTGCCGCTCACCTGCTTCCAGTAATCGACTTCGGTGAGATCGGCAGTGCTGAGATACAGGTCTGAGCTATAAGCATCCTGAATGGCGAATTGAGGGCCGCCCGCACCGCGCAAGTCTTCGGTCTTGAAGTAAGCGGAGAAATCATAAGAAGTATCAGGAGCAACGGCGATGAACTGCCGCAGCCCACTCTCGCTGAGCCCGCGGGAATCGAAACTTACCAGCAGCGACCGGTGGCCGCGATGAGACTGGGTGGGATCAAGGGCAAATTGCACATTTTTGCTTTGCTGACAAAGCCAATCAAAGCCGCCGTTCAGAACATCGGAGCTGAAATCTCCATTGACAACCAGATTAAAGGGCGTTGGTTGGTACGACTGCAATTCACTGAGTGAGCTTGCCTGCGCCCATGCCGATGCTGCCTCGACTGGCTGGTGATTGAGTATCAAGAATTGCGTGTACTCGAAGACGTACCGTTTTTCGACGGGCAAGCCTGCCAGCACCATCTGACGCCATAACTTCGCGAGCGCGTCCGATTGTTTTTGCGAAATAAGGAATTCAACAAAATTCGCATAGACCTGAGCACTGACCGGCACCGCATCGCGCAGCAACAAATCCATGTCAGGCATAATTCGCCAGGCGAGGCGCACCGCGGCCGACATCAATCCAGGATCGTACCGCATCACATCTTTGAGTTTCCGGAGAGCATTGGAAGTATCCCCGTTCGCGGCGTAGAGGTTGGCAGCTTGCCAGGAAAACTCAGGCGTTGTGGGATCGGCGGCGGTGGCTTTCTCGAGAGCCAGTCTCTGGCGTTCCGCATCGCCCAGCACCTGATAAACCTCTGCCATACCGAACCATGAACGCGCATGATCCGGGTTGAGTTTCACGGCGTCGAGGAAATGAGTTATTGCCGCCTGGGGTGAAGGCTGAGCGACCAGGAAATGTTGCCCCAACTGATACTGGTATTCCGAGTTTCCAGGGCGCAGACGAGCGGCCATCTGCAGGCCCTCGAGATCACCCCGCGCGGCGTAGCGCGATGCAATCCAGAACGAGGCAGCAACGAAGATGTAGCCGGCGGACAGAGTCAGTAAAAGCGTTATCAGCAAATATCGAACGGCAGGATGCGCGACGTTCAAACGAAGACGACGCTCAGAATCCAGGATCAGGTCCGCACACTCCAAGCGAAAGCTTTAGAGACCGCCTGCGCTAGCGCGCTTGGCAGCCTCTTCTGATTCGGGCAACTCATCTTCCTGATAGTAACGATGTCCGTACTTGCCCTGATATTCGTAGCAGTACTGGTAATCGGGTGATCGCAGATCGACCGCGTTCATCAGGATGCCCGCGACTCTCGCGTTGACTTGCATCAGGATGTCGCGAGAACGCCGCAGCGCTTGTTTTGTGGTCTGTCCCGAGCGAATGACAAGCAAAACTGTGTCGGCGCGTATCGACATGACAACTGCATCGGTAACCGAAAGTATCGGAGGAGTGTCAATGACGATGTGGTCATATTGTTCTCTAAGTTCTGCCAGCGAATCTTTCATCTGGGCAGAAGCCAGAAGCTCAGCCGGGTTAGGCGGCGGCGGGCCAGCCGGAAGAACAAACAGGGTGGGCAGAATGGTGGAGCGAACCGTGGCCTGGCTCATGGTGGCGTTGCCGGTTAACACGTTACTCAGCCCGATTTTCGTGGCTATATTCAAAGCTTTGTGAATACTGGGCCGTCGCAGGTCGGCGTCAATCAATAAAACTCGGGTGCCTTTCTGGGCGAGGACGATTGCGGTATTGATGCTGGTGGTGGTTTTTCCTTCCTGCGGAAGCGCGCTGGTTACCAGAATCACCTTGGGCGGCGCGCCTATGGAGGTAAGCAGCAGCGAGGTGCGCAGCGCGCGATAAGACTCCGCCATCTGAGATTGTGGGCGTGATTGCGTCACCAGTTCTACCGGCTCTTTCGACGACGCCAGCGACAACCGCTGCCGTCCATTGGATTCGGTGGGCGCTTTCGAACCCATCGGGATGATGCCGAGTGATGGAAGCGCCGAGATGGCTTGCGCCTGTTCCGGCGTTCTTACCGTGTTGTCCACGCCTTCCAGAAGAAAAGCCAGCCCAATGCCGGTGCTCAAACCCAGCGCCAGGGCAAAGGCAAGATTGCGTGGAACGTTAGGCTCTACCGGTTCGCTGGGCACGCGCGCCGCATCTACGTTGCGAATGTTATTGGAACGCAGGCCCGCGCTGACCCCAGCTTCTTTCAGCTTTTCCAGTAAGCCTTCATACAGGGCGCGATTAGTTTCGACGTCCCGCTTCAACAGGGTGAATTCGATAGCGCTCTCATTGAGCTTGTTGGCTTCCTGTTTCTGCTTGGTCAGGGCGTCGCGAAGCATGGTTTCACGCTGCAGCGCAGCCAGGTAGTCGCTGCGAACGCGAGCCACCACTTTCTTCATTTCAGTCTGCAGCTGCGCATCAACTTCCTTAAGCTGGCCATTCAATTGAGTCAGCTTCGGGTAGGCGGGCCCGAATTGCGTGGCAAGCTGGGCAACCTGGATCTTGAGATCGGCCTGCTGCTCACGCAGTTTTTCAAGAAGATTAGAAAAGGCGCTCGACAGACCGCTGCCGGTAGCCGAACTCAGGGCTGCGGCCGCTGCAGTGTCGGCATCTGCGGCCTGCACCAGCGTGTAAAAAGATTCTTTAGCCATGCGATCGGATTCGGCCGAAGTGAGTTCCTTGTTCAGTTCGTCCAATTTGGAAGTTGTAATGTTCTGCTTCTCGTCGATCCCCAGAATCTCGTGTTCTTTCTGATACTTGACCAGTTTTTCCTGAGAGGTCTCAACCTTCATCTGGAGGTCCACCAGTTGTTTCGAAAGCCAGTCGGAGGTTTGCATCGTCGACTCAAACCGGGTTTTGAAATTCTGTTCGATGTAAGTACTGATAAGCGTATTTACGACATGGGCAGCTAGTTCGCGATCCGGACTGCGGAAATGAATGTCGACGATCCGAGTATTCGGCTCCAGAGCAACCCGCAGTTTCCCTTTGAAAGCCGACAACAGGTCGGTTGTACGTTGAGAATCCACCTGCAGGGAATCGGTCGTGAGCTGAACCGAGTTGCGCGACGGAACCTGGCCGTTGCCCCCAAACTCGGCACGCTTATCCAGATCTAATTGCCTGATGACCTGCAAAGCGAGCAGATCGCTTTTCAGAATGCGGACTTCCGTATCCAGTTCAGTCGGGTCCGAATAGTCCACTGCGGCGCTGGGCGAATCTTTGAAGTTCAGCAACGCCGGATCTGATTTATTGATGGCGATACTGCCGGTAGCATCGTAAATGCGAGTGCTGCGCATGGTGACCACCGACACCGCTCCGAAAATAATGGCCAAGCAACTTATGATCACCCACTTCCGCTTAATCAGTACCCGCATGTATTCGCGGACGACGGAATCCTGAATCGGGGCGTTCGGATAATACGCAGCAAGCTGGCGATTCAGATCGAACGAAGACAGGGAAGATATCTCCCGCAGCATCTGACCATTAGCCGGAATCAACGGCCCTGATGCCATGGACGCTCCCAGAAAGAAATTCAGGCCAACCATCGCACACGGACGCGCCGAATGCTCAGGCTGCGTAAATCTGCTCGGTTGCTCTCGGAATGATGTCGGATTCTAGCATCGGCTTGAGCGCGCATCGTTTATCACGCTGGTGCCGCGCGCATTTCTTGATCAACTGTGGATAGATTTGCGGGTTACGGTGACTATAATCCGGCTCAACACGCAAACAAACAAGGATGACAATGAACTGGTCTGAGCAGGTCGTACTGGTGACTGGAGGGACCGGGTCCTTCGGCAAAAAATTTACTGAGTTGATGCTGCGCGAATACCGGCCGCAGAAGCTTATTGTTTTCAGTCGCGACGAACTCAAGCAGCACGATATGCGATGCGCCGGATTTGACCACCCCAGCCTGCGATATTTCCTGGGTGATGTGCGCGATCCGCAGCGGCTGGCGCGGGCATTTTCGGGGGTCACGGTGGTCGTACATGCGGCCGCGCTCAAACAGGTTCCGGCATGCGAATACAACCCCTTTGAAGCCATCCAGACCAATGTGATCGGCGGGCGCAACGTTATCGACGCCGCCATAGATCAGGGAGTACAGCGGATTCTCGCCCTGAGCACCGACAAAGCGGTGAATCCTGTAAACCTGTATGGCGCGACCAAGTTGTGCGCCGAGAAGATGTTTGTGCAGGCGAATGCCTACGCCGGAGCGAAAGACACGCGTTTCAGTTGCGCGCGCTACGGAAATGTTGTGGGGAGCCGCGGCAGCGTAATTCCGGTTTTTCAGGAACAACGCAAGCTTGGACGAATCACGGTCACCGATCCGCGCATGACTCGCTTCTGGCTGACGCTGGAGCAGGGCGTAAAGTTCGTAGTGGGATGCATGGAACGCATGCACGGCGGCGAAATCTTTGTTCCAAAAATACCAAGCATGAAACTGGTCGAGATGGCAGAAACGATCGCTCCCGAGTGCGACATCGAGTACGTGGGGATCCGGCCAGGCGAGAAACTTCATGAAGTGCTGGTCTCGGAAGATGAGGCCCGGAACACGGTGGAACTCAGCGATATGTATGTGATCCAACCGGCTCACTCGTGGTGGAAAAAGGAAAACTGGAACTGCGCGCGACCCCTGCCGGATGGTTTCCGTTATGGCAGCGACTCCAACCAGCACTGGATGACGAGCGATGAATTGCAGGAGCTGATCGCCTTGGGCAACGGAGCAGCAGAGCGTCCTCGACTGGTGGCGGCGCAGCGCGCGTGGGCGTGAGGATTATGGCAACTTGTGAGACTACATCGCATGAACTGGCCATCCACGGCGGTGTTCCCGTACGCGACACACTGCTTCCCTATGGGCGACAGTCGATCAGCGAAGAAAGCATTCAGACGGTGGTCGGCGTGCTGCGCAGTGACTGGCTCACCACCGGGCCGAAAATTCCGGAATTTGAACAAGCATTCGCGAAGTATGTAGCAGCCGATTATGCGGTCTCTTTCAGTTCGGGAACCGCGGCTTTGCATGGTGCGGCATTCGCGGCGGGCCTTGAGTCCGGAAAAGAAGCCATTACAACACCGCTGACTTTTGCGGCCACCGCAAACTGCATTCTGTACACGGGTGCGACGCCGGTTTTTGCGGACGTCTCGCCGCGAACCCTGAATCTGGATCCAGGTGAGGTGGCCGGTCGTATCTCTTCGCGAACTCGCGCTCTAATTCCCGTCGATTACGCCGGCCATCCGGCAGAGCTTGAAGCGTTTCTGGAGTTGGCGGATAAGCACGGATTGATTGTGATTGAAGATGCATGTCACGCGTTGGGTGCTGCTTACAAAAATCGCCGCATAGGCAGCATCTCTCAGATGACGGTTTTCAGTTTCCACCCGGTCAAACATCTCACGACCGGGGAAGGCGGCATGGTTACCACCAACGATGCTGGCCTCGCCGAAACCCTACGAAGGTTCCGCAATCATGGAATCAGCAGTGATGCACGCTCTCGCCAGGCCTCAGGACAATGGTTCTATGAGATGGTCCTGCTTGGATTTAATTACCGGCTGACCGACATTGCATGTGCTCTGGGACTTCAACAGTTAAATAATCTGGATGGGAATCTGTCGAGAAGAAGGGCCATCGCCGCAAGTTATAAGGCTGCCTTTTCCGAATTGCCAATGACTTTGCCGGTCGTTGCGGACGATGCGATTCCTGCCTGGCATCTCTACCCGGTTCGTTTGCAGCTGGAACGATTATCGGGAACCCGGGCCCAGGTCTTCGCCGCGCTGCGGGCTGAAAACATCGGCGTGAACGTCCACTACATTCCTGTTCACATGCATCCGTACTATCGCGAGAGGTTTAGCTATCGCCCAGATGACTTTCCCCGCGCCGAACTGGCATACGAACAACTCATCAGCCTTCCAATGTTTCATGGCATGACCGATCAGGATGCGGAGGATGTTGTCCGAGCGGTGCACAAGGTCTTGCACTGGTTCTCTTAAATAGAGGATTAACGTACAAATGCGGATCGTCGCGATCATTCAGGCGCGCATGGGAAGCACCAGACTTCCGGGCAAGGTGCTGATCGAACTAGCCGGCAAGACCGTTCTGGCCCGCGTCATCGAACGCGTGTCGCGTTTCAAGAGCATTCAATTGATCACTGTAGCGACTTCGATAAACAAAGAAAACGAAGCGATCGCGGCAGAGTGTGAGCGGCTCGGCATAAGTTGCTTTCGAGGTTCGGAGAACGATGTGCTCGATCGCTACCTGCAAGCGGCCCGGAAGCATGGGGCCGGCGCTATCGTTCGCATTACCGCAGATTGCCCGTTAATCGACCCGGAAGTTTCAGATGGCGTAGTGAAGGAATTTCTGCAAGAGCGGGCTGATTATGCCAGCAACGTTTTTCCGCGGACCTATCCGCGCGGACTGGATACGGAGGTTTTCACCACACGATCGTTGGAGCGCGCATGGAAAAATGCAACTGAGGATCACCAGCGGGAGCACGTAACTCCTTATTTGTACGAACATCCGGAAACTTTCCGGACGGTTTCGGCCCGGGCGGACGCGGATTATTCATTGCATCGCTGGACTCTCGATACCCAGGAAGACTTGGAACTGATTCGGAATATTTATGAGCGGTTCGCTGCGCGTGAGCATTTTTCCTGGCGAGAAGTGCTGGAAGTGCTCGATCGTGAGCCCGAGTTAGTCGGTATCAACTCGCGGGTGGCACAGCAGGCGGTTTAACAAGGATGTCGAAACAAAACACAGTTTTAATCCGAGCCGATGCGAATGCGGTCATCGGATCAGGACATGTCGGGCGTTGCATCGCTCTTGCCCAGGAAATTCAGGGCCGGGGGGATCGAGTCATATTCGCGGCGACTGAACTCGGTGGCATGAGGTCCCGTATTGAAGCGGAGCGATTCGAGATCGTAGATCTTCCGGCGACCCGCGGCTCGCGTGAAGACGCTGAGATGACCGGAGCGCTGTATAGCGAAAATCAGGCGTCATGGCTGATCGCGGATGGATACGAGTTCAAGGAAGCATTTCAGAGAGGGCTTGAGGCGGCAAAGGTTCGCAGTTTGTTGATAGACGATTATGGTCAACTGGGAGTATGGCGTTCGCAGTTTGTGCTGGATCAAAATCTTGGGGCGCGTCAGGAGCATTACGCGAACAAGACGCCGGACGCTCGTTTGCTGATGGGCAGCAGTTACGTTTTGCTACGGCGTGAGTTCCGGAACTGGAAAAATTGGAAGCGGGCCATCAACAATCCCGCCCGCAATCTGCTGGTTACGTTCGGAGGAGGAGATGCCAGCGAAATGTTTGAGCGTGTCGTGGGCGCGCTCGCGCTTATTCCACCTCACACTTTCAATGTAGTTTTCCTGGTCGGCCCGAACCCCGGCGACCTCAGCTCTTTGAAGCAGTCGATTGTGGACCGCGGGCTTCAAGTACGCCTGGAGGCGGACACCCCAAACATGCCGGGCTGGTTGACGTGGGCGGATGTGGCAATCTCTGCCGCCGGTTCAACCTGCTGGGAAATGTGTTACCTGGGCTTACCCGCAATTGTGTTTGCGCTCGCTTCGAACCAGGTAAATACCGCGCAGTCGCTATTTGACGGCGGAGCAGTCAAGTATTTTGGCGATTCGATGGATTGTTCGCCAGAGGCGGTGTCAAGTGAATTGCTGCGGCTTGCAACTGAGTCCAAAGAGAGAGAGCGGATGTCACAAGCCGGCCGCAGCCTAATTGATGGACGTGGAGCTCAGCGCGTTGCAGACCTGTTATTCGCGGCTTATGTGCGTTTACGTGCTGTTACGGCAAGCGATAGCCGTCTTCTATGGGAATGGGCGAATGATCCTGAAGTACGAAAGCAATCGTTCACGCAGGAAACTATCAGTTGGCCCGTCCACGACAGTTGGTTCCAATCGAGACTGGCGGAGTCGGACACATTGATTCGAATCGCCGAAAATCAGAACGGGGATTCGATTGGCGTTGTCCGATTCAAACTGAGTGAAGAAAACGCGGTGGTCTCCATATCGCTGGCCCAGCAATTCCGTGGGCTAGGCCTGGCGGCGACAGTTCTGAAATGCGCGCTGCAAGAACTGGCCCAGACAATTCCTGTCCGGGATATAAGCGCGTATGTAAAACCCGAGAACTTGTCTTCACTCCGGCTGTTCGAGCGCGCGGGATTCGTATGCAAGGAGCAGACCAGAGTCAAGGGCCAAGCCGCCATGCATCTGGTTTTACAGAACTGATCAAGATATGGCCGATCACATCCAAATCGGAGAACGCCTGATCGGTCTAGGCAAATCGGTCTACATAATTGCCGAACTTTCCGCCAACCATAATGGCAGCTTCGAGAATGCGCTCCGGTTAGTTGAAATAGCAAAAGACTGCGGCGCGGATGCAGTCAAATTGCAGACCTACACTGCAGATACCATCACGCTTCGCTCTGACCGGGAAGAATTTCGGATTCAGGCGAACACGAACTGGGACGGCCGGACACTGCACTCGCTTTACTCAGAGGCATATACACCCTGGGAGTGGCAACCTAAGTTGAAAGAGGCCGCCGACACCTTGAATCTTGATCTGTTTTCATCTCCGTTTGATGACACCGCGGTGGATTTTCTCGAACAGATGGATGTTGCCGCCTACAAACTGGCTTCGTTCGAATTGGTGGATTTTCCTCTTATTCGCCGAATTGCCGCAACCGGCAAGCCGCTCATCATCTCCACCGGAATGGGGAGTGTCGACGAAATTGATGAAGCTGTCGAACACGCCAGAACAAGCGGAACAAAACACATTGCATTGTTGAAATGCACCAGTTCTTATCCCGCAAATCCAGCAGAGATGAACCTGCGTGCCATGGTTCAGCTGAAGGATCGCTTCCACGTTCCGGTAGGTCTTTCCGACCACAGCCGGGAGTTGGCGGTCCCGGTTGCGGCGGTTGCTCTGGGAGCCTGCATCATCGAAAAACACTTGATTATCAAACGTTCTGACGGCGGACCGGATTCCGCCTTTTCTCTGGAGCCGGACGAATTCGAGCAGATGGTTCGCTCGGTTCGCGTGACGGAACAGGCGTTAGGCAATGGAATCATTGGGCCGAGTGAGAGAGAAACAGAAAGCCGAGTCTTCCGGCGCTCGTTGTTTGTGACCGATAACGTTAAGCGCGGAGAGCTCTTCTCCACTTCCAACATCCGCTCCATTCGTCCGTCGCACGGTTTGCACACGCGGTACTTGCCGCAAGTGCTGGGAAAGCGAGCTGCACGCGACGTCAAGAAGGGGACTCCCTTGAGTTGGGATCTGATGGAGAACGCATGAGGCTGGTCAGCCCGCTTTTGAAGCGGGTGATCTATCCTGGGATCTCTCGCTCGGGTTATTTGCGCCGCAGATCCACTGCAGGACCGGTGGTACTGACTTATCACGGCGTCCTGCCTGCGTCGTATCGCAGCCTGGATTCCGTTATCGACGCTAACCCGGTGAGCATTTCAGATTTCCGGCAACAGATCAGATTCCTGAATGCTCACTACCACGTAATTTCGCCCTGCGAATTCCGCGCCTGGTGCGACGGCGGGCATACCCTGCCTGACCGTTCGGTGCTTCTAAGCTGCGATGACGGTTTACGAAGCTGCATGGATTGTATGCTTCCGGTTCTGGTCGAAGGGAAGCTATCCTGCTTATTCTTCATCACTGGTGCGTCATTGCGCTCTGATTCACCCATGTTGTGGCACGAGCTGCTTTACCTGGCTTTTGCAGGAGCAGCTCTTCCGTTACGGATTCGCGTAGACAACCCGTTGTTCGAACTTTCAGTAAACAAACGGAAGCAGATTGCTGGAGCTTACTGGCAAACATTGGTCCGCCTCTCTCAAATGCCGGAAGAGGAACGGGAAAGCGCGATTTGCGACATCTGGTTACAACTGAAGTTCAACCATCAGGGAATCGTTGAAGATTCTGGAAACAGAGCAAGATTTCAGGTTATGAACGCGAGCGAACTGGTACAGCTGGCTCACGCCGGAATGGAATTAGGCGCACACACAAGTTCTCATCTCGTGCTCGCCCATATGCCTGAACAATCAGCGATCAAAGAAATCCGCGAAAATCGTGCCGCATTGCAGCAACTGACTGGGCAGTCCATCTGGGCGCTGGCCTATCCCTATGGAACAGCGGCTTCCGCCACATCCCGGGAATATCAGATGGCACGCGAAGCAGGTTTTTCATGCGCATTTACAAACCGTGCAGAAAACTCGAATTCCAAATTCGCAATGCCACGCGTTCATATAACGCGCGACATGCGGATCTCTGAGTTCGAGGCCCACGTTTCGGGATTCCATCACTCGCTTCAAAGTATAGCTTCGCGCCGGACCGGTGCTGCGTGCATCTGAGCCTGGCTTCCGCAGTTCACGGCATCCCGCAGAAATCGGGAATTTACAACCAAGCCGCAGTGGTCTCCCACTATTCCGCTTTGCAACACCCCAAAAACCAGCATTCTGTTTGGCCGCTTGTCGCCAGCGAAGGCGCACGCTAGCGTTTGGGCTGGCAATCGCAGCAACGCTGGCGAGAATGTCGAAAGCGATTCCGTCTCGTGTCTTTTTGGCAAGGTGAAGGGTGCATTCTCGATCCCGCTCACGGCGGATTAGTGACGCACTGCTGGATTCCGAATCGCGCGATTGCAGATATTGCCGCCAGGGGGTTCCAAGTTGAAACACAGCTTGGAGACGATTACCCGTGGCGAAGCGGAATTTTCGTGACAGACTGGTTTTATTACGTCTTTCGTAAACCAGAACTCTGCGAGAAAACTTGCGTCTAATCCTTCATCGAACAATTCCAGATGACATAGCGCTCCGCCGTCAATGGAATGACCTCGTGTTCAGGATGGAAAGGCCACAGGTCTTTTACACCTATCAGTGGGCACTGGCCGTCAGTCGAGCTTACCAATCTCTTACACCTCTAATCTGGCTCGGTTATGAAGCAGAGCGTCTGGTTGGGGTTGCTGCCTTGGCAGAGTCGCTTCAACAGCCGAAGCAAGCGTTTTTTCTATGTGGCGCAACCGCAGACTACTGTGACTTCATTTGCGCGCCTGCCGACGCTGCTGCTTTTTGCCAACAAGTGCTCAACGATTTGAAGGCCCGCAGCTTCACCGGCATCACACTTGCCAACATTCCCAAGGATTCACCTGCGGTCAATGCGCTCACCGCCAGAACGCGTGGTTTCGGCTATCACGTTTACAGCCGGACCGCCTACCACTGCGCGCAAGTTGTTCTCGGAGAGAATACGCAGCGTGAGCGGGTTCGTGCCAGCGTTGAAAAACGACAGGCTGTAAAGCGACAAATTGCGTCGATGTCGAAACTCGGGGCGGTAAGCACCTCACACGATCGCGACAGTAAGCTTGTAACCGATGCTCTTCCCGATTTCTTTCGAATGCATGTGGCACGCTTTCTTGCGATGGGACGCACTAGCAATCTTGTAAATCGCGAACGGCGCGTATTTCTACGTGAACTGAGCAGGTTGCTTGCTGAGAATGGATGGCTCGCAAATAGCCGTCTGATAGTTGGCAACAGGCCGGTAGCCTTCAATTTCGGTTTCCGCTTTGCCGGAACTTGGTTCTGGTATCAACCTACATTTCTCCACGAGATGACGAAGAACTCTCCGGGACTATGCCTGCTGAGCAAAATGGTTGCCGACGCGTGTGAGACTCCAGACATAGATGTGGTTGACCTTGGCCTAGGCGCGGAAGAATACAAAGAACGATTCGCCAATGCCTCGCGTGAGACTTTACATATCACCCTTCACGCAAGCCCTGTGGCTCATTTCAAAGAAGCCCTCCGCTATCGATCGGCAAAAATTGCCACAAGGTCCGGCGCAGTCGAGTCATTCCTGCGTCGTCAGCGTGAGCGCATTGCAAGCACGAGGCACCGGAGATTATTGCCTGCAGGCAAAAAAGTTTTGAGGAGAATCTGGCGCCGCGCTTTTTCTGAAGACGAAGTCTTGTTTTATCGCTGGGGAGTTTCTGCGCCTCCAGACCATGTCCTCTTTCAGCTCAGGCCGGTGCAGATCGAGGATCTCGCCGAAGCCTCAATGCTGTACTGCGATGACCCTCAAACCCAGGCTTATTTATTGCGTGCGGCTCGACGGCTCCGGAGTGGGGGAGCACGGGGGTTCGTGCTACTTGCGCCGAATCAGATTCCTGTGCACTTTTGCTGGATCACAAACTTCGACGGGTTTCACGTGGCCGAACTTGATCAGGTTTTGAGTTCTGAACAGCCCGATCGCCAGCTGATCTTCGACTGCTGGACTCCGGGGAGCGAACGCGGCAACAGATACTATCCGCGGGCGCTCTCAATGCTGGCGGAACAGTTGAGCGTTAGCGGCTCCGCTCCATGGATATTCAGTGCAAGTGAAAACTGGCTGTCAAGACGGGGGATCCTGACCGCTGGCTTCGAATTTCAGTTCTCGCTCATTCGCAAACGCTGGTTTTTTAAAAGGTGCCTGAGTCGCTCATCCTCCGGCACCGCAGCTTCTGCTTTGGAACCCGCGGTTTTCGCAGCTTGAGAATGAAATTACTAATTTTCGATAGCGCGGATGATCTACCTTTCCTGGGGGCGGCATCATGGGACATGGTCATCGATTGCGCACGTGCGCCGGCTTCCACCTACGAGTATTGGCGTCGCCGCACCGGCGCCAACTGCCGGAGCATTTTCGATTTTGCGCATGGGTTTGAAGACTTGCGCGCTTCTCGCGAACTTCTGCATCAAGGGCTGAATGTCGTTGTTGATGACGACGGAATCGATTGGTGGGACGCACTCTTTCTCTCGATCGAGTCCGATTTAAGACAATTGATGTTAGCCCGCAGGTTGAGCCAACAACTGCCAGCCGGTTGCGAGCTCTACGCATCCCGTGGCAACCCGCTTGCTTCCGCCCTGTCACATGCCAATGGGATTCGACTTCACATTCTGCAGTCTCGGTTTCATTCTGCGTGGCATCGCGTGTCCAGATACAAGCACGCCTTGCTATCGCTGGAGCACCATCAGCTTGCGCAGGCAGTGAAGGATAAGTTTGATCCGCAACATTCTGTTCGCCGCTACTTTGGCCACAGACACGAGCCTCTTGGGGAAGCCGTAGTTCTGCTGCCTTCGGCCTATGTCAACGTGTCGCGCACCGCTGTCGCGATTGCCGCGCGGGTTCCCGAACGGAAATTACTATTGGTGTGCGCGCGTGACACTGCGCGCCTTCCGCTTGTGCCCAGGAACGTCACGCAGATCTCTCTCGACGCCTACTTCCAGGGTGTCAATCACACCGAGTGCTCGCATCTTCAATCTTCGCTTGCTGACCTGATCCGGCGCCTTGCGAACTCGGTTCCGGAATTCAGGATGGCATGTTCGCTGGGGCTTCTGGATCGTCTGCACTCACTTCTTCCCTGGGGCTTAGCCATTCGCGATAGCTGGAAAAATTTGTTTGACACTCAGCCGATTTCAGCAGTTGTTTGTGCCGATGATAGCAATCCTTACTCTCGGCTTCCCCTGATTTTGGCGAAGCAAAGGGGGCTTCCCACGATTGCCTGCCACCACGGCGCATTCGATTTCCGCATGGCGATCAAGCAAGTTCATTCTGATTTTTACCTTACCAAGACCGAGATGGAGCAAGACTATCTATTAGAGAAATGTGGGCTTCATGAAAAGAACCTGATCTTCGCTGGGTCTGTTTCTAATTCGCCGAACGAAGAGCGGCGAATACACGCTAAGCACGACAAGCTGGTCTTCTTTTCCGAACCGTTCGCCGCCATTGGTTGGCGCGAAAAGGAAGTGTTTCGCGACTTGATCCCGCGTCTGTGGTCGCTGGCCCAGTCGACACAACTCAAACTGGCGATCAAGCTTCACCCGTTCGAAAGCGCGCGATCGACTAGACGAATGCTGAGAGAATTTCTGCCGGGGGTACGCGGCATAGATGTGATCTCCGGGACCATGTCCGGCGATCTCTGGGAGTCGCTGCAGTTCGCGGTGACGGTGCAATCCAGCATCGCTCTGGAGTGCGCATCTCGAGCCATACCTGTATTTCTATGCGGATGGCTCGCCGATCCGTATTCCGAGTACGCTTCGCAGTTCGTGAAATTCGGCGTCGGCCAGCGCCTTGACTCGCCCGATGCCCTTGCGAATATCCCGCAACTTCTTCACGACCAGAGAGGTGTACGTGTAGATGCTCCCCGTCTGGACGGCGCCCTTCTGGAACGATTACTTTCGAGAGAGAGTGTGTTTCAGGAATCGCTCAGCACTTAAATGCAAATACTGGATGCGCCCCGGCCTGTCAAGCTGATTGACCCGAACACAGTCGGGCCGGCGTCGCTGCAGCAGAATTTCCGCGCGCAAGTTGGCAAGATCTCTCGTGAATCCGGTTTTTTTTTGGCCGGCTCTCTGTTCACGACTGCTGCAGGCTATTTCTTTCGTATTTTCCTGGCGCGAACTCTAGGTGCCGAGGCGCTTGGGATTTACGCGCTGGGCATGACCATTGTAGGGTTCCTTGGAATTCTCGCGGCACTCGGCCTGCCCCAGGCCGCGGTGCGTTTCGTGGCTGCCTATAACGCTACCGGACACGTAAATCTGGTGCACAAATTTCTGACGCGATCTCTGCTCTTGTTGCTGACCACCAACCTGGTTCTTGGCGCGGCGATTGCTATGAATAGCAGATGGATAGTTGCCATATATCACGCCCCCACGCTCGGCCCCTACCTGATTCTGTTCTGCGCGATCATGCTGCTCGGCTCGGTGAACGCCTTTCTGGGACAGACCCTTACCGGTTACAAGGATGTGTCACGTCGTGCAGTAATCACCAATTTTGTTGGCACCCCGTTGAACATGATTCTGGTAATCGCCTTGATAGCAGCGGGAAGCGGTCTGCGCGGATACATTGTGGCTCAGGTCTGGAGCGCTTTCGTGGTGTTGGTGCTGCTGGCAATCGCTGTCTGGCGAACCGCTCACTCGACAAGCGCTCCTGTGAACGGCAGTCCTGCTTCCCTGAGCAAGGGAGTCGCATCCTTCGCTGGCGCAACCATGTCCATGGAACTGCTCGGTTTTCTCCTGTCCCAAGGCGATAAGGTGATGATCGGCATTTTTCTGAATGCGCGGCACCTGGGCCTGTATGCTGTCGCGGGCGCTCTGGTTAGTTTCGTTCCAGTAGTTTTGCAGGCTATCAACCAGATTTTTGCTCCCACCATCGCAGACCTTCATGCCACAGGGCAGATTGCACTGCTCAGCCGGTTGTTTCACAAGTTAGCCAAATGGACTTTCGCCTCCACCTTTCCAGGAGCATGCGTATTAATTGTTTTCTCTCGCAATTTCATGCATCTATTCGGGCCTGACTTTGAGTCGGGATGGCCCGTTCTCGTAATCGGCACGGTCGGGCAGCTGATCAACTGCGCAGTCGGCTCGGTCGGATTTATGCTCCTGATGTCAGGGAATGAACGAAAGCTCCTGAAAGTGCAGATCGCGGTAGCTGGGTTCGTGATCGCAGCCAATTACTTCTTGATACCACGCTGGGGAATCACGGGAGCGGCGCTGGCTTCTGCACTCGCCAACGGGTTGCTTAATCTCTGGTGTCTGCGTGAAGTTCGAACGAATCTGGGTGTTTTCCCGTTCACACGAAGTTATGTCAAACTGGTTTTGCCCTGTGTGATAACGACCCTGTCCCTGGTGTTCGTACGCAGGCTTGATCTCTCAGCTGTCTTCTCCATCCCACCGCTGCTTGGGAGCGTCGTGCTTGCCTACACGATCTTTTTTTCGGTCGGGTTCCTTGTCGCAGCAGATGACGATGACCGGATGGTTACCTCGGCTATTCTCAAAAGATGCAGAGCCTTTTTTCAAATCGAGCCTCAGGAAATATGAAGAACACCATGCGTTCCATCGAACTTCCCGAAGCCCTCTGCCAACGTGTAGAGCAGCTTTATGGACAGCATTTTCCCGATATTGAGAAATGCCTGTACTTCGTGCTCGAGCAACTTGCGAGTGACCAGTCCACCCTCCTGGATTTGGCCGAAGAGCGGGTGGTTAAGCAGCGGCTACGCGATCTCGGCTACGTGTAGGTTCGGGAAACGGCAGCGGTAATTTGAACAGTTAACCTCGGCGCAGAAATAACTCCCCGCCGCCGCTCCGAGTCCGTTTACGATGAATCGAATAGTCGGAAGTTCATTCTTCAATCAGTAAACAAGCGCAGATCGTGAACCCATTCAGAATCGGTTCGAATTTTCTCCGTCCAACTCGGAAATTGAAGTTCGAACGTCCGCTTGTCGCTCTGCAGAGCGACGATTGGGGCCGGGTTGGGATTTGCGATCGCCAAGGCTGGGACCGTCTACGCGCAACTGGCATCAACCTCGGGACGCATCCTTACGACTTTTACAGTCTGGAAACCGCAGACGATTTAACCGCGTTGCGCGAAATGCTGAAGGAGCATCGTGACTCAATCAGGCGCTCTCCTTGCCTGGTAATGAACTTCATTACCGCAAACATCGATTTTGAAAAGGCAACCATCCCCTGCCGCGAAATCCCCCTTCGACCGCTCTCGGCTGGCTTGCCGGGATCATGGTCCAGACCAGGACTTTTCGAATCTCTACGCGCCGGAATTGCAGATGGCGTGTTCTATCCTGCGTTACACGGGTTGACCCATTTTTGCAGCCGGAGTGTGCTTGGATTGGAGCAGCGCGAGGCAAAGGCCGAACTTCTGCAGAAACTCTGGGAGGCGGAGACACCTTACATCTACTCGCGGATGCCCTGGATCGGTTACGAAAACTACACTTCCGACGGCCGCTTCCTGCCGGGTCATGACCAGATGGCAGCCATTAAGCGCGCTGCCGACAATTTTCAGGAGGCCTTCGGGTTTCGCGCGTTTTCAGCCTGTGCTCCCGGATACCGCGCGAACTGCGATACACATGCTTCCTGGGCGAGGTCAGGTTTTAGGGTGGCACAAAATGGCCCCGGCCATCCGCTGCTTCCCCACTTTGACAAGCACGAGATTCTGCACGTTTACCGGGTCATAGATTTCGAGCCCTCCCATTCCGCAATTGATCTGGATCGGCTTTTGCGAGTGGCTTCTGAGTGTTTTCGGCGTGGTGCGCCGTTAATTATTTCGATTCATTCCATCAACTTCCATTCCACCCTGAAAGACTTTCGCACGCCCACTCTGCAGATGCTTAACGTATTTCTGAGCGCGCTGGAGCGTCGCCACCCTGATTTGCTGTATGTGCACGACCGGGATTTGTATGACATTGCCACCTCTGGAACATACCGAACCACAGAGGGCACTTACGCGGTAGCCACCGAGTACGCCCACAATGCGTGGTTACAGCCGGCAGGAGCGCATTGAATGGCGAAACAACGGTCGCTGGTTCTGATCACGGTGGATTGCCTGCGCGCCGATCACGTGGGATTTCTCGGATATGAGCGGCCGACCACGCCATTCCTGGACGAACTCGCTGCGAAGAGTTGCGTTTTTACAGAAGCATTAGCCACCGGCTCGCCTACTTATTATTCGTTTCCTGGGATCTTGGCGTCGCGCTATCCATTGGCCCTTGGCCGCGAAAATATTGGACTCTCGCCCGGCGAAAGCACGCTCGCAACTCGCTTAAAGCAAGCCGGCTATCGCACGGCAGCTTTCACAGCCGGAAATCCTTATCTTTCTGATCGGTTTGGCTACCACACCGGCTTCGATCACTTTGAAGACTTTTCGCAGTCCCTGAAAAGCACCGGATCAGCGGCCCCGCCTGTTGCCGGAAAAATTACTTTCTTCAATCGACGAATTGCAAAGGCGTGTCACAAACTTCCTCCGCTTGGTGCAGCTTACGATGAAGCTTACTTCCGCTACACCTCCTGGAAGGTGTTGAACTCGCATTCGATCGACGAGCTTCGTCCTTATTCCTCCGCCGACAAAGTTGTCAATAGCGCCTCCAGTTGGCTGGAGCAGGGGCGCGATTCACCATTTTTTTTGTGGTTGCACTTCATGGACGCTCATGCGCCTTATTTTCCTGCACGCGAGGCTCTGAATCAGATGGGTACGCCCTTCGACGGCCGGCGTATTCGATACCTGAACCTGTGGTGGAACCGTCACGACCTGAAAGCATCCTCGTTCTCTGCTCACGTGGGCGATGTAATGTATCTCTACGACGCTGGCATCCGTTGGGTGGATTCACAGATTCAACGGCTCACTAACCAGCTTCGCGCACTGCAGCTTTGGGACAACTGCGTACTTGCCCTGACCGCCGACCACGGCGAGGAATTCCTTGACCATGGGGGACGATTCCATAAAACATCAAGTCTTGCTCAGGAATTGATTCACGTTCCACTATTGATTCGAGAGCCAGGGATGTCGAGCCAGGCTGCGAACACTCCATTCAGTCTTCTAAATCTTGCCCCTACGCTCTTGGACTCTCTTGAAGTCGGCGCACCTAACAGTTTCCGTGGGAAAAGTTACTGGAGCGAAAAGACTGAGCGCGATTCGATTGCTATCAGCGAGTGCGTGGCTAACTGCAATAATCCCTATCTTAAGGGCAAGCGCGTCGGCCCTCGTCTGTTAGCACTCCGCCTCCGCCAGCACAAGCTGGTCTTCGATTTCGAGAGCTCAACCGATCGCCTTTTTGATCTCGAAAGAGACCCCAGGGAATTACACCCTCTGCCTCGAGACCACTCGAAACCTATCCGTTGCCGCCTGTTGGAAGCCGCACGGAAACACCTGGCGGAGGCGGCCAACTCAAATGCAGATCTGAAGATAGCATCTCGTGTTCGAGGGTTGCCGCTGCAAACGAGCAGGCAGCTGGAAGTACCGAAAGCCTGCCCTTCTCCTGCTCTGATCGAGGTGCCCGTCTAGCGTGAGGAGGAAAATCAGAATACTGGTAGACAGTCTTGCTGATGAAGGGCTGATCAACGCGCAGATGACCAATGCGCGTGAGATCATTCGTCGGCTTGATTCTGAACGATTCGAGATTTCTGTCTTCTGCGTTGGCAAACCGGATTCAGAGGTCGCGGCTCGGCCCGGCGTGCGATTGATTCAACTACCAGGGCGGAAGCAGACCATAACCATCGTGCGCGAATTTGTGACTGGCACGCACGAAATTCTGTTTTATATGAAGTCCTCTCCCGCCAGCCGCTTGTATGCTCAGCTTCGAAGATGCTGGCGTGATGCCCGGACGACGATTGGCACCATCGAGTCGCAGTCGAACTTGCAAGACGAGCCTACGATCACCGCTGAAGCAGTGAGCCTGTGGGAACGCACCGTGCTCACCTGCGATTGGCTGTTCAGCAACTCTGACTCGGTTAAAAGGAGCCTCAAGAGCGTGTATGGGTTGGAGAGCGACGTCGTGCCGACGGGCGTGGATACCTCCTACTTTTTTCCCCTGAATTCGCGCGCCCCCAATTCTCGGCCGGTGGTATTGTTCGTTGGATCGCTGAGGCCATTCAAAGGACCACACGTAGTCCTGGATGCCGCGACGCAGTTTCCTGAAGCCGATTTCCGTATCGTCGGAGAGGGCGTCATTGGTGAGGAACTGCGAACCCGCGCCCGGCGCGAGGGCATACGTAATATCTCATTTCTTGGGGCCCTTTCAACTTCGCAGACCAAACAACAATACCAGTCGGCGGACATATTCCTGTTCCCATCACGATGGGAAGGCTCGCCCAAAGTTCTGCTGGAAGCGGCCGCCTGCGGGCTGCCCATTGTGGCGCGCAATGACTACGCTCCAGAAACAGTGCTTCACGGTCATACGGGATTTGCTGAAGCATCTGACGGAGCACTGCTCACGAGGCTTGCAGAACTGCTTGCAAAACCGGCTTTGCGGAACGAATTCGGACGGGCGGGTCGTCAACACAGCCTATCCTTCGATTGGGACCTGATAACGCGCAAATGGGAGGAAGTTTTTTGCAGGGTTGCGCCCAGCCAGAACGTGAGGCTCACGGCATGATTAGCGAAGCCCCTGCTGTGCTGAGCTCAAGGCCAGCGCTGTCCTGCCTGCATGTAGTCACTATCACTCCCTTCTTTCCTACTCAGCACGACAGAGTCTCCGGTTGCTTTGTAGCTGAGCCGTTGTCGTATGTTGGCAGCCATGGAGTCCGAAACTCGGTCGTAGCAGTCAATCGTTTTTATGAGCGCAAGCTGGCGTCGCTTGCAGAGATGCCGGCTCAGTGTGTCCGATACGCTTGCCTGCCCGGCAATGCCGGGCTTGCGAGTGCGGGCGCTTTCCTGTTCCGAGGACTCATCGCTCGCATACGTGCTCTGCATCAGCGACAAAGAATTGACCTCATACATGCTCATTCCGCGCTGCCGTGCGGGGACGCAGCCGAGTTGATCGGACGCACTCTCAAAATACCCTTCGTAGTGACTGTGCACGGCCTTGACGCGTTTTCCAGTTCGCAAGTCCGCGGAATCCTCGGCCAATGGTGCAAGCGCAGAACAACGCGAGTCTACAAAAGGGCGCAGAGCGTGCTCTGTATCAGCCGCAAGGTCCAGCAGAAGGTGCAGGCCGGCTGCCCAGAGGCCTACACAATTGTTGTGTATAACGGGGTCGATTCCCAACTCTTCCGCCCAGATTCAGCCAAAGCGGACAGCAGCACCATTCTTTGTGTTGGCAACCTCATTCCAACCAAAGGGCAAGAACTTTTGATTCGTGCGTTCGCAGAAGTTCGGAAGGCTGTGCCACAAGCTGTTCTGCGATTTATTGGGACCGGAGCACAAGAACCGAGTCTGCGGCGATTGGCGACCCAGCTTGGAACCGAACGTGCTATCGCTTTCGAAGGACGCCAGGACCGAGAATCGCTAGCTCGCAGCATGCGCGATTGCGCCGTCTTCGCATTGCCAAGTTCCTATGAAGGCCTAGGTTGTGTTTACTTGGAGGCGATGTCTTCCGGCAAGCCGGTCATAGGCTGTACCGGACAGGGCATAGAAGAAGTCGTCCATCATGAAGAAAATGGATTTCTGATCCGGCCAGATGACCCGCACGGCTTGAGCCACACACTTACCCGATTGCTGAAAAACAAAAGCCTGCGCGAGCAGGTTGGCGTCCGCGCTCGTCGCACCATTCTCAGTCGTTTCACACTCAAACATCAGGCGGCGGTTCTGGTTGAGGCGTATCGCGAGGCGGTCAGATGAAACTTCGCCTCGTAATTCTGACTGAAATCATCGCCCCTTATCGAATCCCGGTATTCAATGCGCTCTCAAAACTTTCAGAAATAGATCTCCGTGTGATTTTTCTCTCCGAAAATGATCCGAGTTTACGTGGATGGCTGGTCTACAAAAACGAGATCGAGTTTTCTTATCAAACGCTGCCCTCCCTGCGGTGGCGAATTGCCAACCGCAACATTCTTCTGAATCGCGGACTTGAGCCGACCCTTACCGCACTTGCTCCGCAGGTCGTTATCTGTGGAGGCTATAACTACATAGCTTCCTGGCAGGCGAGAGCGTGGGCGAAGTCCAAACGCACGCCTTTTCTGCTGTGGATTGAGAGCACGGCTGAAGATCAACGCAGCAATCGCCTGATGATCCAGTTTCTTAAAAACAGGTTCGTTCGCGATTGCGACGCTTTCGTCGTTCCCGGCAGTTCTTCGTCACAGTATCTGCAAAGTTTTGGAATTCCGCCAGGAAGAATGTTCACTGCTCCGAACGCGGTCGATAATGACCGCTTCTACCAGATCGCCGCACAGGCTCGCATGGATGCCGAAAGCATCCGTGTAAAACTCGGCTTGCCTTCGAGATTCTTTCTCTTCGGCGGACGACTGGTTCCTGAAAAGGGCATATTTGATCTTCTCGATGCGTATCGCGCGCTGACCGATGGTGTGCGCGAAAGTGTTGGATTGGTTTTTGCAGGAGATGGAACTGCAGCTCACAAATTGCGGGCCGAAGCGTCCGGCGTGAACAACGTACACTTTCTCGGATTTCAGCAGCGTGACGAACTTGCCTGCATCATGGGTTTGGCTACGGCTCTCGTCCTTCCAACCCACTCTGATACCTGGGGACTGGTTGTCAATGAAGCGATGGCTTGCGGACTGCCCGTGATTGTTTCTCAAGTCGCAGGCTGTGCAGCCGATCTGGTGCGCCCCGGTTGGAACGGCTTTCTGGTCAAGCCTTATGACCGTCGCGAGTTGAGTACAGCGCTGGAAAAAATAGCACAAAACGAAAAAGAAACTTTGCGAATGGCGCAAAACAGCCTGCTTCACATTCGCAATTTTTCCCCTCAGGCGTGTGCTGGCGGCATCTCAAGCGCTGCATTGGCATTCAAGGAGGCAGCGGCCTGTGCCTGATCACAACACCAAACTCGCAGGTGCTGTTTTAGTCCTCGCGCTTGCCTTACTTACGACTGCTACCGGCCTTTTCCGGCCGGGTTACCTGACCAGCGATTCCTACCTGAGTGGACTTATCTTCCTTCAGCTTCTTATCGCGGCAATCTGGAATTTCCACACCCGATTTTTTCCCTTTTTGTTGGTGGGCTTCCTGTGGGCAGGGATGGGAGCGCTGCCGTTCAGCGGGGCCTGGGTTTCCGGCCGCTGGTTGGTGCTGATCGCCGGAGCACTCGCCGGCTGCGTTGTCTACATGCATCACGCGCATCATCGTTTTGACAGCTTTCATCTGATCGCTTTGTTCTGCTCGATCGCCGCTGTTGTTTCGGCCGTGGTTTCGGCATTTCCTAAAGTCGCCCTGCTTAAGGCCCTGAGCCTGCTCCTTCTATTTCTCTATGCTTCTACCGGTGCAAGATTGCCGGCCATGGGCGACCTGCATAAATTGCTTGGCTCGATGATTTTCTGGGTCGAGCTATTGGTATATCTGAGCGCTGCATGCTACTTCATCCTTCACTTCCCGATTTTCGGAAACCCTAATTCTTTGGGCGCGATCATGGGGGTGGTCGCGGTTCCTTTGTTCTTCTGGGAGATGCTGACTAATCGGAATCCAGCCCGGAAGCCACGGACCACCCTGGTCTTTGCTCTCAGCCTGCTGCTTTTATTCTTCAGCCAGGCGCGAGCCGGAATCCTGGGCGCAATTCTGGCCTGTGCCGTTGTTTGTCTGGCCGCTCGCAGCTACCGAGTTCTGTTTCACACCTGTGCCGGCGCGCTTGCGCTGGCTGTGCTGGCTATCTTGCTAGTGCCCTCTCAAGCAGTCGAGGACATGCCTACCCGGCGTGCCGGATCATCGTTCGCCCAGGTGTTTTTATACAAAGGCAAAGACGAAGATGGAGTGCTGCAGTCTCGCAAATCCGCCTGGAACGAAACCGTGGATGTCATCACTGCCAACCCCTGGTTTGGCAGTGGATTCGGGACCAGTGTATCCAAAGGGAGGAACCAAGTAGCGGAAGGTTCCTTTTCTTCGAACTCGGGCAATACCCGTGAACACGGCGATAGTTATCTGGCAATTCTGGAGGGTGTCGGACTGCTCGGAGTCCTGCCATTTTTGATTCTGGTGCTGATGTTCGCAACTCGAGCACTGAAATTTTTGCTGCGAATGGGCCGCACAGGAAGGTTAAGCCATGTGGGCGTCCCTTTGGCGATGATCCTGGTTTCAGGCTTTGTCCACGCGCTGTTCGAAGACTGGCTGTTTGCGGTTGGCTACTATTTGTGTGTTTTCTTTTGGTCAGTCGGGTTCATCTTCCTTGATGTGTCATCTACGGAGCAGCAGGATGAGGCTCCTGTATTTCAGCCCCTCACTACGATGAATCATCCGGTGTTCCTGTCAACACCATGATGCGCCTCTTCGTGAACGGGATGGCGGCGAGTGCCGGTGGGGGAATCACTTACCTTTGCAATTTTCTTCCTCATCTCTCCGCCAGAGATGATGTGCAAACCATGGTGGCGCTCGCGCCGGGGCTAACCAACAAGTTTCCAAACTTCGCCAATATACATTTCTGCGAGCCTGCTAAATCGAGCAATGCTCTGGCACGATTCGTCTGGGAACAGATACATCTGCCGGGCCTGATACGAAAATCGGAATCGGGGGTGCTGTTGTCGATTGGCAACTTTGCAGTTCGCAATTGCCCGGTTCCTCAGCTGTTGCTCTCCCGCAACGCCTTGTATACGAGCGCCGATTTCTATCGCGACCTTCGGCGCAGAGGCGAGTTTCGCCTTTCGTTCGAATCGCGAATCAAGGCAAGCCTCGCCAGGCGTTCCATCTTCTGGGCCGATCTGGCGATTGCGCCCAGTCAGGCGTTCGCCCGCGAGCTCGGCAGCTGGACCGGCAAATCGGTCGGTGCACTACATCACGGGTTCGACTTTGAGGAATTCTTCCGTGATCAATCAGCGCTACCGGGCAACATCGCGGAAAGCCTCGCCGCCCACCAGGGCGCAATTCGCCTGCTGCACGTAAGCCATTACAACTACTACCGCAATTTTGAAACCCTGTTCCGTGCTCTTTCCGTATTGAAGCGCCGTATGAACGGACGGCGGGTCAAATTGTTTCTGAGTTGCAAGCTCTTGGCGGGAGAGAATCCGGGCGCCTACAAAACCGATTATGCGGTAAGGCTAATTCGTGAACTCGGCATCTCAGACGATGTCATCCAGCTTGGTCATGTCCCGTACTCGCAGCTGCACCACCTTTATCGCAGCTGCGATGTCTACCTCAGTGCGGCCTACGCAGAATCGTTCGCTCACCCCCTGCTGGAAGCCATGGCGTGCGGCTTGCCCCTGGTGGTTTCAGACACTCCCGTGCATCGTGAGATCAGCGGCAACTCCGCCCTCTTCTTTGAGCGGTTTGCTCCGGAAGAGCTTGCTGATGGGGTCCAAATGCTCGCTAGCTCGCAACTTTTGGCTGACACGCTTTCAAGCCAGGGACTTTGCCGGGTCCGCGACTTCTCTTGGAAGCGGCACGTAGACACGATCGTCGAACTGGCCAAGTTGGCAGTCCAGAACCCCGTGAATCAACTTGCCTGCGCCGCATAAGGAAATTAACAGCCGAGGAAAAGCCGTTCGAATCGCAGTCTAAGATTGGACAGAATGTGCGGAATCTTTGGAATTATCACGCGTAACGGCGCTGTGCCGCCCGAACTTCTGGAAAGAGCTACCGCCTCTTTGGCCCACCGTGGCCCAGACGATTCAGGCACGGTAATCATCCGCCAGACAAGCCCTGAGCCGCTTGAAGTCGGTCTCGGTAATCGGCGGCTCGCGGTTCTCGATCTTTCGCCTCAGGGTCATCAACCCATGCAAGATCCGGAGACGGGCAATTGGATCGCCTACAACGGCGAGATTTATAACTTTCACGAGATTCGGAGAAAACTGGAACAACAAGGCGCTGCCTTTCGCGGTCATTCCGACACCGAGGTTGTGCTTAAGGCTTACGGAAAGTGGGGGCAAGAATGTCTGAGCTACCTTCGAGGCATGTTCGCTTTGGCCATCTGGGACGCGCGTCGACATCGCCTGTTTCTTGCCCGCGATCCTGTCGGGATCAAGCCTCTTTATTACTGCACATCCGGCAATTACTTTCTGTTTGCATCCGAAATACGCACGCTGCTGGGCACCGGCTTGATGAAGCGCCTGCTGGATGGCGCCGGGGTGCTTAATTACCTGACCTTCGGTTCGGCCTACGACCCCATCACCATGATCGAGGGTATATCGGCGCTCCAGGCAGGCCACTATGCTTTTTGGCAGCAAGGGGCTTTGCAAAAACATTCCTACTGGGATCCGATCCCGGATTCCTCTTCTGCGCCTTCCGAGGCAGATCGAAAGAAATTACAATCCAATGTTGCCGCCACACTCTATGAATCCATCCAGATGCAAATGGTCAGTGACGTTCCCGTCGGGGTCTTCCTCTCCGGCGGCATTGATTCCAGCAGCATCGTTGCCTTGCTCCATAAAGCCGGGCTCAAACCAAGCACCTTTTCGGTAGTCTTTCGCGAATCCGATCACAACGAGGCACAATTTTCACGCTTCGTGGCTCGAAGCTTCGGCACCGAACACCAGGAGATACTTGTTTCGGTACACGACGCTCGCGAGGCAATATCGCCCGCGTTGGGAGCCGCTGATCAGCCATCGATTGACGGACTCAACACCTATCTGATCTCGCGACAAACCCGTGCTGCAGGAATAAAAGTTGCTCTTACCGGATTGGGTGGAGACGAAATCTTTGGCGGTTACTCAAGCTTCAGGACGGTGCCCGACATGGAGCGTTTTGTTCGGCGCTGGTCATTTCTTCCAAAGTCTTTAAGAGCCCCTGCGGCTTCTGTCTTCCAGCTGTTAAAGCGCGCAAGCGATCAGAACCGCAAACTTCACGCGCTGCTGGCGGATAGCCACAGAATCATTCATCCGTACTTTCTGTCGCGCATGTTGTTCACGCCGCCCCAGCGCACTAAGCTCCTCCGCTTCACGGCGGCTGAACTCGAACAGGCGAGCGAGACTCTTCATCAGGCCATAACGAGTGCTCGACATCTCGATCCGATCAATCGCGTGTCCTATCTCGAGTCTCGTTGTTACATGTTGAATACGTTGCTGCGCGATTCTGACGTCATGAGCATGGCGCATGGGCTGGAGCTTCGCGTGCCGCTCATCGATTCGCAGCTGGTCAAACAAGTCATGGCCCTGCCTGGCGTGTGGAAGCTTGATTCAAGAATTCCGAAACCAATGCTGGTGGCCGCTTTAGACGGTGCTTTACCCGATGAGATCATCCATCGCCCCAAACGCGGCTTCACGCTTCCCTTCGAGCATTGGCTTCGCGGCGAGTTGCGGACCGAGGTTGAATCAGCTCTGCGACGCATACCACACGGCCCCTTGTCCGCGCGACTGGATCAGTCCATCACCATGTCTATCTGGTCCGATTTCTTAGCCCGACGCACTTCATGGTCGCGCGTCTGGTCACTATATGTTCTGCAGCGCTGGTGCGAACTGAATTCCATCACAGCCTGATGGTGAACCAGGAACCATAATCTACAGCAGCGGTCGTCCGAATGTGCAAAACCTCACTCCACCCGCACGCTAAGATTGATTGTCACTTCCCCACATGCGAACGGAAACCGCAGAACTCACGCACAAAGTCCAGAGTTCCTTTGTTGATCTACCGATCAGCGTAATTATCCCCGTGCGCAATGAAGCGCAGAATCTCCCACGCTGCTTAGAGTCATTACACGGGGCGGGCGAGATCATCGTGATCGATTCCCAGAGTTCTGACGAGACTTGCGAAGTTGCCCGTCGGCGGTTCGCTCAAGTGGTTCAGTTTCATTACCACGGCGGTTGGCCCAAGAAGCGGCAGTGGGCGATTGATAATCTTCCGCTTAAGTTCGACTGGGTGCTGCTGCTGGACGCAGACGAAGCGCTCACTACTCAACTCAAGCAGGAGATCCGAGCTGCGATCAGCTGCCCAGAAATCAACGGTTACTGGATCAAACTGCAAATGCACTTCCTTGGGCGCAGGTTGCGACATTGCGGCGCGACATTTTCCAAACTGTCGCTGTTTCGCCATGGCAAAGGCCACTTCGAATGCCGCATCGCCGATCAGGATTCTTCGATGTGCGATATAGAAGTCCACGAACACGTGATGGTGGATGGGCAAACCGCACGGTTGCAGTCGGCCATCGTGCATAATAACGTGAGTTCACTGTCGCGTTATCTTGAGAAGCACAACGAGTACTCCAATTGGGAAGCCCGAGTTTGGACCGAAACTGCCGATAATGCCGGGTCCCTTCCGCCAGCATTGTTCGGCACACAGGCGCAACGCCGCCGCTGGCTTCGCAAACACTTTTTTATGCTGCCCGGATCACCACTTTTCCTGTTCCTGTACCGCTACCTTTTCCGGTTTGGTTTTCTAGACGGCAAGCCGGGTCTGTTTTATTGCGCGCTCCAGGCCATCCAGCTGTTTCAGGTGAAAGCAAAGATCTACGAATTGCGCTTGCGTCAGGCTGCGCCTGCCAGGGTCGAGCCATGCTGATTCTCGGTCTCAACATGTTCCATGCGGACGCTTCCGCGGCCATCCTTCAGGATGGCGAGATCGCATTTGCCATTGCCGAAGAACGCCTGAATCGCATCAAGCACTACGCGGGTTTTCCAGCTCTCGCGATCCAAGCATGCCTCGACGCCGTCGGTGCCCGAATAGGCGATGTCGATCACGTGGCCATTGGCCAGGACAAAGACGCTAATCTTGCCAAAAAAATCGAATACGCGGTTGCCAACCCTGACAAGCTTCTGAACTTTCTACAGCTCCGCCGCCGCAAGCAGCAGATGCAGAATCTGCGCTCCCTGCTCGCGAGATCTCTTGCTTGCGATCCCGGCTCTCTCAAATTTCAGGAGCATCACCTCGAGCATCACATCGCTCACATTGCCAGCGCTTTCTACTGTTCTCCCTGGGATCGTGCTGCCGGCTTCAGCTACGACGGCTCCGGCGACTTCGTGTCCACCATGATGGCTCGCTGCCACGAGACTGAGATCGAGGTACTGAATCGCGTTTTTCTGCCCCATTCGCTCGGCAGCTTCTACACCATGATTTGCGAGTTCATCGGATACAACCGTTACGGCGATGAAGGCAAGGTCATGGGCCTGGCGCCTTACGGCAAAGCTACTTACTGCGACCAGGTCCGCCAGATCATCGGCAAACTCAATGGCGAATTCCGTCTGAACCTGCGCTACTTTAAGTCAATCGGCAGCAATCAAGGCATGAAGGTTCTTTCTGACGGCACCGTACAGCTGGCTCGGCACTTCTCGGAACGTATGCAGGAGATGTTCGGCGAACCGCGCTTGCCTCATACCGACATCACACAGCGCGACATGGATCTCGCCTATGCTATGCAATATTGGTTTGAAGAATCGTTCTTTCATCTGCTTGGTGAATTGCATGAACGTGTTCCCGAGGAGCGCCTGGCAATGGCAGGGGGCTGTGCCCTCAATAGTGTCGCTAATGGAAAGCTGTTCAGCCGCACTCCATTTCATGAAACCTGGATTCAGCCTGCCGCCGGCGATGAAGGCCTGGCCCTTGGGGCGGCGCTTCACACCTGGCATTCCGTCCTGAAGCAGCCACGACGTCATTCCATGAAGCATTCCAATCTCGGTCCGGAATTCTCGCCTGACAAAATTGAACGCGAATTGCGCACGGCAGATCTCAAATTTGTGCGTCTTGAACGCGAACCGCTGCTTCAATCCGTTGCTCAACAGATGGCGGCCGGCAATGTCGTCGGCTGGTTTCAGGGACGCATGGAGTGGGGCCCGCGTGCGCTCGGTAATCGCTCGATTGTGGCTCATCCCGGACTGCCCAACATGAAAGATATCTTGAATGCGCGCATCAAACAGCGCGAGTGGTTCCGGCCATTTGCTCCTTCGATCCTCGCGGAGCGCCAGTCCGACTACTTTGAGCATAGCCATCCCTCGCCCTTTATGCTGCACGTCTACAAGATTCGCCCCGAAAAACGCGAGCAACTCTGTGCCGTCAATCACGTGGACAACACCGGCCGTCTGCAAAGCGTCAGCCGTGAAGAGAATCCTCTCTACTACGATCTGATAAAAGCGTTCGAGCGCGAAAGCGGCATTCCGGTGATCCTCAACACCAGTTTCAATGAGAACGAACCCATCGTTTGCGGCCCTGAGCAGGCTATCGACTGCTTCAAGCGCACACGCATGGACGCCCTTGCTATTGGCCCCTTTTTAGCCACCAAGGCCGAAAATTAGAGAATGGCGACCGCTCTAGTCCGTATTCATCCTCGGGCAGCAACCCTTAAGTTAGCTCCGATTGCTGCGTTTCCCGGCTTTCGCGCTCTGCTCTGGAGCGATGATGGCCTTTACGCTTCTCGCGGATATTCTCTCTACAAGACATCCGTCACCGGGCGGGATATTAACTGGAAACCTGTCGCGCACTTCTCCATGCCGCTTTTACGCTCGCTAACCTCGCGAATGCGGTTCACTTCACGCCTGTTCCGTGACGGTTTCCATGCACTTGCTACTCTTCGCTCGGGCCACCTGATAGCAGCCGTTCCCGGCGCCATACTGACCTTACCACCGGGAGAAAATGCATTCCCTGTATCTCACCGCATCGCACGCGGTACCCGCCCTCTACACATCGCCGTTACGCCTGATGACCGCATTTTTTTCGGGGAATATTTTGATAATCAGGAGCGCTCCGAAGTGCACATCTACACTTCCTCCGATTGCGGACGTTCCTGGGCCATTGCGTACACCTTTGCGCCGGGTGAAATTCGGCATGTGCATAACGTTATTTTCGATCCATGGCAGGGTTGCCTTTGGATCCTGACCGGCGATAGCGGCCCGGAATGTCGCATCATCAGGGCGAGTTGCGATTTCGCTCGCGTCGAGACCATCCTCACCGGGAGCCAGCAAACCCGCGCTGCCGCGCTTGTGCCCACAAGGGAAGGAGTGGTCTTTTCCACTGATACTCCGTCACAGCAAAATCACATCTATCTCCTGGATCGGTCGGGGAATCTCGAAACGTTGGCTGAGCTCTCCAGTTCGTCCATCTATGGCTGTGCAGCAGGCAGCTCTCTATTTTTCTCAACCATGGCTGAACCGAGTTCCACGAACACTGCCGAAGAAGTCCGGCTTTATGGGAGCGCGGGGGGGGCGCACTGGGAAAATCTTCTGCAGTACAAGAAGGACCGGTGGCCGATGGGATTGTTTCAGTATGGAAACATTTTTCTTCCCGATGGACTCAATCGCACGAGCATTCTCGCTCTGACGACTTGCGCTGTCTCAGGCGCTGACTTGGTAACCAGCCTGTGGACTGTTCAGACCGAATAGACGCTGACGATAATCTTGCCTGATGGGCCGGCTTAGCTACTATCGACGGGTTTTTGCGGCGTATCTGACACCGGCTTCCAGCCAGCTGACCTTTTGGCACGACCTCCCGGACGTCAATACGCACTCGTTCAGTCAATTGCTGGGCGAATACTACATGTCGTTTGTCCAGAAAGCGGATTACTCAACTGTCGACCACTCCGGCATCCCGGTTCTCGATTATCGCGGCGAAATAGGAAGGCAGCATAATCCCATTGCCATTGCGCAATGGGGACTCGGCAACTTCAATCTTTTCCAGCGCGATAGAAATCCACTTCATCGCCAGAAATTTCTGCTTGCAACTGATTGGCTTGTGCACGAGCTACAACCTAACTCGCACGGCATTCCGGTGTGGAACCACCACTTTGATTGGGAGTATCGCAGCACCCTGAAAGCGCCGTGGTACAGCGCGCTGGCGCAAGGACAGGGAATCTCACTGCTGGTTCGCGCTCACCAGCATACGCGCGAAAGCCGGTACCTATTCGCGGCCGAACGTGCCTTTCAATCTTTTCAACTGCCAGTTGAACAGGGCGGAATCACTTACACCGATCCAGCAGG
>Ga0310810_10000507_pt1 | contig 39482 bp, 60 predicted proteins | sample NCmetagenome_FD_207641 | JGI IMG/M metagenome (GOLD analysis project Ga0310810, IMG submission 207641) | Soil microbial communities from experimental microcosm in Duke University, North Carolina, United States - NC | ecosystem: Engineered > Artificial ecosystem > Soil microcosm > Unclassified ...
GAGGCCTGGGTTAGCACCTTGGGCGAGTGTAGTTGTAGTCATTTATTTCATTCACCTCAGCACAGTTAGTTCTTAACTGTTGCGAGGCAATATGGCCTCCAATTCTTTTACGGACATATTTGCAAGTTGTTCTTTCGTGTATTTCCTTTCAATCTCAGATTGACCAGACGTATCGGTAACTTGGCTTGCTGCCTGTTCTGCCCGTTGCTGTTCTCTCTTTGCATTGATAGCAATCGAGGTGTAGGAGGTTTTATCCTCAAGTGCCTTGCGGCCACCGTTTTGCATAATCCACGCGACTTCATCCTTGCTATATCCGTCAAGCCTCAAATCGACCACCTCATCGTTAATTTCAAGAGGTTTCGAGTCCATTGAAGGCACATTGTTAGGTGTAATGTTCTTTGATTCAAGCTCCGCAAGTTTCGTGAGTGCATCACGCTTCTCCTGCTCTGCTGTTTTCGCTCTCGCCGTCAGTTGCCTTCGGGCTTCAGCTTCCTTTGCAAGTTGCTGTTTAAGAACGACAGGGTCATCAATACCCTCTCTCAGTGCTTCGAGCTGAGTCTCGTCGAGATTTGTGGCTCCCGTTACCGCGTCTTGTTCAGACATATGTTTGTGCAAGATTATGGCCTTGTGCCGGTGGTAGATTAATGCTTACTACCAAGCGGAACCTTTTAACGACATGCTTAGGTCGCGCTCTTAGCGAAGCGGGTTACTTGCTTCACCGAAGTCAGTTCCTGCGGGATAGCCTTGTGTGGTTACATCCATTCCTGGAACTTCGGTATAGGCAACACCTTCTGCACGCGGCCCATCGGTAAGATGAGCGGAAGCGACTACAGGGGTCGTTGAACCGCCATCAGGTGAATACTTAGAAGCAGCTTCACCACCAATGCGCGGTACGCCCTGTGTCTTCACTTCCATTCCCTCATCTCCCTGCATATTTACTCCAGCCATGTTATTTGTAGTTTTTATTCTTTCTTTTAACGCTGAGCGCGATGGCTATCGCCTGTTTGCGGGGTTTACCCGCAGCCATCTCGGTTTTGATGTTCTTACCTACATTCTTTGCACCTTTGTAGAGCGGCATACTATTGGTATTGATTACGCCCAGCTTCGGGAACCTCTTGAGACGGGCCGCCCTCGCCGTACTTGAACTTGGCGGAGCGGTTCTCTGCCGAAGCACTGATATTGATACCCAAGTTATTGCCTGAATAGGGAACGGTATGGTCTCCGCCGCTAATAAGCGTGGTAGTACCTGATTCATTCCCTGCCGCGTTGTCTGCGGTCGGCATATAGACGGGCTGCTTGACCTGTTGGTCTTGCGTTACCATCTCATCACTTGGGTTATTCCGTGGGGTTACTTTTTCCATGTTAGTTGAATCCTACTGGTTTGCTGTTAATTTTCGGCTTGGCTATTCCTGAATCGACAAGGAACTTATCCAAAGCCTCATATGCTATTTGTCTGCCCCGAACTTCGGTTGCTATCTCATCATTGGACATATCCGCGCGGATATTCAATACACTCTCAAGTGGATTGATGTAGCTTCTGATGAGTTCTTCTACCAGATGCCACGAAGGGTCTGATAGAAAGTGCTCCTTAATGAGTTTTAGGTCTTCGTCCTTCATGCCGTGCCTGAACCTTCCATGTCAGCTTCATCCTCAGGCGCAATTTCCGCTTCGGGATAGGGGCCGACACCGTATTTCACCGTCCCTGGGCCTGAGTCTACCGATGCGCCGCCCTTATTGTTGTTGGACTGCGCCCTATCGACTTCAGAGCGGGGATACATAACGGGCGATTGCTCGGAGCCTTCACCGAGCGTACCGCCTGTCTCAAGATTCCATTCTCCAATTCCACTCATACTCAATTGTTAGATTTTGCTAAGACTCTGTACGCTCGGTATCGCAGGCTGACCACGCCCTGCAATGCGTAAGAGCGAGTTCGCACTGAACCCACCACCCAACTGACTCCCGCCAGGTGCGGGTGGCTGCTCACCTGGCTGTACTTGCTGCTGCTGCTGTTGTTGCTGTGCTTGCTGGTCTGCGAGCTCAAGCTCTGCGGGAGAGATACCAAGTTGTTCGCAAAGCTTTCCGAAGAGAAGCTTGATACGGGGGTCATCGAGGTTGATGTTACCTACTTCCGCAAGTACCGCTTGGATATTGGTCGCCATCTTAGCGGGGTCTGCCTGTTCATTAGTGATGAGGAAGTCGAACTCGAACTCTGCATCATCATAAAAGGCATTCTTTATCTTGAGAAAACGGTTCTCACCGAGCTTTTGATAGGTTTGAACGGCTTTCTGCTTAGCCGCCTCGAAATCTTCCTGCATGGGAGCCTTACCTGAGAGTATCTGCTGCTTGATGAAGTCGTTTGCATATACCTCAGACGCTGCTTGGTCTAGCTTTTGCAGTTCTTGAGTGTTTCCCGTGAACCGCATGATGTGGTCTGCGTTCAAGTCACGCAGCAGTTGGGGCAAAACAAGGTCATTGAAGTACTCCTGCAAAAAGAGTGCGAGATTCTCTTTCTTAAAGGCGAAGACTGAGGTGCCTTGAGCGACTGCAATCTGCGTGGTGCCGAGCGGCGTCGACGCATCTCCCGTGTCTCCGCGTAGTGCTTCATAGGCAAAAGAAAGCTTATCGGTCTGGTTATTATAAGAGTCTTCTTCGTTCTTGAACTCAGCCTCGCTAAAGCGTGCTTGTGAGTTGTTAATCGGCTCGATACCGTTAGCACTAATCATCATGTCTCCGCTTTGGAGGTCAGTGAGGACGTTGCGGACGATAGACTTATCCTTCGTCTGATAGAGATGCATTTGGCTAATCTCCATGCCGACGCGCTTCTGGTTCTTCATCTCATTCACGCGTACCTGAACGTCAAAGAGCATCTCGGTGATACCGATACCGAGCCACCTGCCCTTCGTCTTCATGTAGTGGAAGTCTTTGAACGGCCAGTCTTTGACCCATTTAGACTTGAAGAGGATTACGCCGAGGTCTCCGATAGGCTTTCCGTCGTTATTCTTAGCTGTCCAATCCGCTCCCGCGACGATAAAGACTGATTTCACGAGTGCATCGCCTTTCTTTGTTCCCTTAACGAGCTTGTCGTCGAGCCAATACGCTGGGACTTCGCCGTACCGCTTGAAGACTTTGATGTACGGAGTAGAACGCATGACGTTAACGTTCACGTACTGGTCTTCATACGGTTCTTGAGTGTTTTGATTCGAGAACCGCTCAATGGCCGTCTCTACTTCGTTCTGGTCGAAGTTCTTAGCCTCACGCATTTGCGTGGGCGTCATGTAAGAAATGGTGGTTACAAAGCGTGAGTCCTGAATCTTGTCTACAGTCGGGTCGAGGATGAGTCTACGAAGGTCTACGACGTTAGCTCCATCAGGGGTCTTCTCAAGGACTACCGAGCCGAATCGAGGAGCTTCTGCGGCAAGCTGGTTAAGTATTTGGCCTAGTTTGTGCTTCTTGAGCCAGAATCGCATCTCCTTCTCAAGAAGGTAAGTGCTGAAATAGGATTTAGGGGCTAAAGGCCACAAACGAATGTTCTTAGTATCAATATTGAGCATTCGCATCGCCACCTCGCACGGCGGGATGACTATGTTAAAGAAAATCTTGTCCCGCCCGTTGTACTGCTGTCCGTCCTCGAACTTGGAGTTAAGGTATAGATGACAGCGTTTGATGGTGTAGTACTGATTGAACGGATAGCCGGGGACGATGGATATCCAGTTGTACATGAAGTCAATCTGCTCCTTTCTGATTTGGGAGAAGATATTCTCTGGGATGGGTGGAGTCTCGACAATAGGCGAATCAGCCATGACTTGACTCTAGCAAATAGGCTGTGGAAATGGTGTGTTTTAATATACATAAATCGATTATATGGCTTATTTACAATATAATTCGTGAGTCTGACTTAATACTAGATTTCATGTTGCGTAATACCTCTTTAAGCACAGCGGCTTCATACTGCCCGAAGTATTCAGACTGCACTACACGTACGCCCATAAGCATTACGTGATTAGCTCTACAGTAGATTTCGGTCATGACAAGCCATCGTTTAATCACTGATGCCCTGATTCTTTTATTCGTCTTATACATGAAATACCCCGCAAGGACGTATTCATCGTAGCCGTTGAGGTATTTGCTCCATATGTCGTTCCATAGCTTAGGCGAGCAGCCGTATTCTCTTGAGAATCTGACGGCAGTATCTACCGTGAACAATTTAGACTCATGGAGCTTAATTATCATTTGAAACTCTTTACTTCAGCCCTATTAGATAGGACTCTCGCTACCTGATATGGGTCTGGTCTGACTCGTTCAGTAGCGCCCCATACGCTTAGAGCTAAGGACATCACACGGTCATCGTGCATATTCTCTGGTACGCCTACTCTAATCTTCCCGCGCTCGGTAAGCTCATATTTAAACGATTCTAGCTCACCTATTAATCCTTCGTCGTTTGGTATCTTAATCTTGTCTTGCTCTAATAGAATGGCGAGGTTGTTGAGTAGATTGAGTCGGGACGTTTCAGTGAACTTAAAGCCTTCGCCGTTCTCGCCGCCTATCCTTAATCCTCTTGCTTTGAGGTCTTCGACAACAGGGTCACCAACTCCCGTAGAATCGGGCCAGATGAGGGCCGACTGGTTACCGTCAACCGAAGTGTGTCGCCGCGCCGTAGCTTCAATCCGAGCTTTTTGCAGATTCCAATCAACTTGATTGAATCTATCTTGGGGATAGACGATAAAGAAGTTGAGATTAAACGGGGTGATGACTGTCCAGTCTTGATACTTTGCAAGGTCGACGCCGAGTTGGAAGTCTCCGTTGTCTGGGAGCGGTTTCGGTTCATAGGTATTTTGTCTTATACGTCTAAAGAATTGCCCTGCCCCTTCGACAAACGAGCACATATACTCTTGTTCATATAAACTTTGGGGAGTATTACGTTTAATCTCCTCTAGTTCATCCTTGGTGAAAGTATCAGTATCTGCAACTGTTTTAACACTGGTAAACCATTCTGCGGGATTATCCCTCGCCATTTGAAGTAGCCGCCAACTATGATTCTTCCCCTTAGGCGTAAAGATAAACGTGGCCGTACCGTGGTTCTCGCGGAGCACAGGCTGTATGACCGCCGTCCAAATCTCTTCAGGTTCCTCGCTGAACTCATCAAAGATGACATCTATTGGGTTTATTCCTCGGTGTTTATCTACATCTTCACAGCCCGCAAATCGTTGGATTGACCCGTTCTTATAATAAATAGCTAGCTCTGATTCATTAATCTTCTCTACGATTTCACGGGGAACATGCTCTTTAACAAGCGTATCGAAATAAATAGACTTAGCCTGTCTATAGGTAGGGGCAAAGACATAATAGACACCCTTTTTAAGCTGGGTCTTTCTTATTTGTTCATTGAGAGCAGTCTTTGACTTGCCGGCACGACGATGCCACACGCATATCTTAAAGCGTTGAGGAGCCTTGAGATACTCAAGCTGATACGTCTTCGGGCGGTACTGGTAGGGAATCTGTATCGTCTGCATATTTCATGAGCTGGAGAACAAAAGGACTTCCGTCAGGGTTAGAAAGCGTATTGTCTTGAGCAGGATTACCTTCAGCCATCTTCCATTGAACATCGCCGGGAACTTTGTGTTCTAGTAGCCACGCGTCTTTTTGTTCATCAGTCATCTCATCAAACTTCCGAGCAAGATAATTCTTGAGAGTATTCTTTGGTCTCCCGCCGGGATTACCGCTTACTCCGGGAGCAAAAGTACCATCTGGGTTGCGCCCTGTTATATCCCTGTTTTGAGGATTGTCCATACTTAAAGTATATCACTCGTTTAGCATACTTCTTTTGTTGAGGAGAGATTTCTTTTGTTCTTGTTTGAAACTTTTTAGTTCACTCACGGCAGCGTTGACTTTCTCTCTAGTTTCTATCGTAATGTGTTGTTCGCATAGCCAAGCATCTCCTTCAGCATAAATCGTAGGATGAAGCTTACCGTCCTTATCACAACGATATAAGAGCATGACGGTACAGTAGCATATGTCAAGAGAGTGTTTTTGAGTTATCCACTATTCTCTGAGAATAATTTCAGTACAGAGCGGGGTTCACGGGAGGTTCGCAGTTAACTCCAAATGAAAGAAGTTACCCTGACTTATTCGTCGTCAACAACCCACGAACCCCGCTATGAACTTAAATCTTATTAGGGGCTTGATTCTGCGGTTATCAGCTTAGGTGCACCGTAGCCGAGTAGGGATTCCTTAGGTATTTCTCCTTTTGGATTCCACCGCAGAACAAAATCCCCAATATGTTTTCTTTCTTCTATGAAGGGCTTGGAGGGAGAGTCGTATTTTTCTGGCATTCGGAAGTGCGCTTTCGCCATAGGTAATCTACGACGCCGAATATGACCTGTAATTCCCGCGACCCATTCTATTACCTCGGGAATACGACTATTACGCGGGTTCTCCCTCAAAACACTCCATATCTTCTTTTATTCTTTTCTTTCTAGCGTGCAGAGATAGTAATAGGTTGAGGCGTTTCCATATATGTATTTTCTTAAATACCTCAATACCCTATAACTATTCTTTCTTTGTGTGAGGGGGTGGGGAAGTCCGGCGGCGGTTCGAAGCTCATCCGCCAGTGACTGAATGTGGCGCTTGCTACTCCACTCCCCCATCCCCTCGCACGTTCTGTCAAAGATTCTACCCTATAAATCTAACATATCCCCTATTCTTTTTGTAGTGTTTGGGTGGGGAGAGAGAATGTGTATTTTTCTTCACCGCGAAGTACATGCACTGTTTCTACACTAGGTATAACGGAAAGCCATACTTCTCCCTTGAAATCGGTTGTTGCGCTGAGTTTTTCCATACCCTAAGAATTATGCTCTGCGAATAAATTAACAACTATTTCTTTCCTTCAAGTTCTTGTAAGAGGGCTTTGTAGGCTGCTATTTTCTCTGCGAAAAACTCTACTGTTGCTTTTGCGGGTCGGTTTTTATCTGCGAATATTTTGTCTATATATTCTTGCCCTTCCAATTGCAACATCCTATGGAAGTACATGGCCCCGTTGCCCGCGAGGGATACGTTACAGCGGTAGCAGCACGGACGCAGGTTTCGCAAATCGTAGCGGAGGTATAGACCGCAGATGCTGGAGGCAATGAAGTGTGCGGTATGCCAGTTTCCTCCAGATAAATTGGCGGCCCCACACGTGTAACATGTGTTTCCATATCGTTTTCTAGTTATTTGCTTGCAAAGTTCCCAAAGTTCCTTTTTAAGACGCTTCAGTTGCCCAGATTTGCCCTTCTGGGCGCGTTTTCGGGTGCGCCCTAGTCCTTTATTCATTCTGGGTGCTTTTTTGTGGAAAACACGTTTTAGAGGCTTCCGTTTAAACTTCCTTTTAGAATTGATTTTTACTTCAGTTATGGTTTTGTTCGGAGACATTGCAGATTTTGCAGAATCGGACGTATTCTGGTTCGTGCGGTTCTATTTCGTTTCGTTCCTGTTTAAGCTCGGAGCGGGTGAGTGTCTTCGCCTTAGCGAGCTGTTCTTCTATTGTGCCGCCACTCTTTGCCGCGAGATACAAACGTTCGTAATCCACGCCCCGAATATTCTCAGGAGAATATCCCCCTTCAAGAAGGTAGTGCTTATTCACCGCAAGAAGTTTGCTTGCGAAACCTTGCGAGATTCCGAGGTCGCTTTCCACATACTCGCTCCATGAAGAAGCCACGGACTCCCATGCCTTGCTCTCAAAGACTTTATAGAGCTTCTGCATCGCGTCTACCACGTTTGATTTCAGGGAATCAAATGCTTCGCGGGTTTCTTGGAGCAAGTCCATAAATATATTTCTATTAGGTTGTTAGTTTTAAGGTATCACGGTTTTCTTTTGATTTTGGAGTTATCCCCTTTCTGGTAAGGCGTTCGCCATCACTCGTTCGGCGAAGTTAAGTGCTGCGACAGCCGTGTGGTTTGAAATGTGATACATGGGTGCTCGCTTGAAGTCTTTGAAGATGTGTTTGTAGCAGCTTGGTTTCGCTATTGAGAAATCAGGATGCTCTTTGAAGAAAGTGAGCTGCGCGGCCACGACTTCTTTGCGCGTTTCCTCGTCCATCGGGCGGTCCGTGAGCTGCGTATAGAGAATCTCCGCGAGACCAGTGCGTTCTGCGCGTTTCTCAAGAGAAAGACGAAGGGCAGAAGCTTTTTCATCCTCATATTCCCGCCACATATCACGCATCATTTTCTTATTCTCCTCCGACTTGTCTGACTTATCAGGGTTCTGAAAGCCCGAGATAACCGCCTTAATCGCGGATGATTCATACAGGTTCCCGTTAATCTTTACTTTTGCGGGAAGCCTACTATGCTCCCAATCTTGCATAAGCTCCTCGCCCTGCACGGTGTCCACAAACTCCTCGGGAACCTGACCCTTGAAGATTACTTTGTACATACTAGTTTCTAGGTTTACCGTAGCTTTTAATGGTTTCCGGTTCATTCACTTTCAGTATGTCCTCCCAACGGTGATTCTTGAGATAGGTCTTTGCGAGCGGAATAAACTTACCGTTATCTTTAGTCCAATCCTCGGTCAAAATACGTCTTGGAACGTCCGCGAGTGCGGCAGATTTATTCTCTTGCGAAAGTTTGCCCCACTCTGCGAACGCGGAGACCTTATCTTCTTTTTTCGGATAGCCCTCCCAAAAAAGGGTAAATCCGCTCGCATCTTGTTTTTGGGATTTCTTCTCTTTTTGAGGTTCAGTGGATACTTCTACAACTCTATCCTCTCCTAACCTATACTTACCTATACTAGGCGTACATTCTGTATCCAATTTGTATACATTGTCCTCAACCTGTAAATGACTCTTCTCGTAGGTGAAAAGTGTAGGCTTGTAGCGGTCTTTTTGGATGTAGTTATTCTCGTTCCAATGGCTTATCACAATGACCCCAGTATCAAAAGGAATCACGAACTTCTTTGAAACAAGCACCCGCATATCATCCTCGGAAGCCCCGCACATACGCATAACCTTCTTGTGAGAAACGAATCCATCATCATCAGCATACATACCAAGCTCGAAATAAAGCTCGCGCGTTGCCGCCGACATATCAAGAAACTGGTCGCTCCCTACCACTGACAAACTGAACATTCGCCGGTTAGCCATACTCAATTACTCGCTATACCCCCCGCCGTGTAAGAAGGGGGTATAGTCAATAATCGAATAAGCTTTACACGGCTCATTAAGATTTAATGTAGCACTGAATCGTCTTAAAACAATTGCACCCTGTTGATAACTTCTTTTGGAGGATGTGGTAGGATTTTAATGCGACGAGAGTCGTTGGAGTAGCTCTAGCTGGAAACCGCTCACAAGGCGGTTTCTTGCTTTGGTTTACAACTCAGACACGTCCAAACTCCCTTAGAGGGATACCAGATTCCTGCGGCGGGAGGGTTAGTTAATTTCGCGCACACATCACATTTTCTGAAACGTTCGTTCAACATTTTCTCAGAGAATACTCCATTCGCTTTTGAGGGGGTGAAAGCAACGAATGTCCGCAGAAATATCTCTCATAAAAACTCCAGATAAAGAATTAATCGTTTATGCTGTTCATCCCCTCAAAAACAGATGCGGGAATCATTCGCTCATCGTCCATGTTAAGGGTAGCCATGTCGTATCCGTCCCTTAGCGAACTGTCCTTACGAATGCTGGTTAATATGGCGTCTGATACCTTCTTGAATTGTGCTGAATCCAACATTATTTGATGAAAACCTGTATAGTCTTCATTTTCAAGAAATATCAAAAGCCTCAATTCATATGCTCCAAAAAACGGGTCTTCAGCCATAAAAGTAATTAGTAGTGGTTAAGATGTTTGATAGGAAATACTTGCCTGCTTGTTTCCGCAATTACAGCACTGATTATGAGGCAAACTCATTTTTGCGGATGTTTGATACTGGTTACCGCCTACTTTAATACAATAACAATGTTTACAATTTTCCATACATTATTTCCTTTTAGTTTTGGGTAAGTTCTTTTAGGGTCGCTTCGTTCTCTTTAGCCCACTCGCGCAACTTTGAGATAGTACCCAGCTTGGTTTCTCCGAGAAAGTACGAATTACCCTCTCGCTTGAATACACCTTTCGCTATCGCTTCATCCAAGAGGCTTGCGGTGCTACTGAAGCCCTCTCCGAAGATGAAATGCGCGTCCGCTTCCTTCGACTCGGTACTTCCGAGTTTATTCTTCTTCATCTCCGCTACAATAACTTTTCCGATTTTAGAATCTCCCTGCTTTAATACGACCCCAAACTTCTGTTTTAAACGGATATGTTGTGAGGCGTGATACATCATTTTTGCCCCACCTGAAGCCATCACGCGCCCACTCATAATATCCGTGAACTCATGCGTGAGCAGGACAAGGGCGACTTTTTTAGTGGCTAGAATGGGAACTATCTTCCTAACGAACTTTGCTACAAGCCCCGCTTGCGCCCCGATAGTTTTCTCACCCGTAGTCTTTTCGGCGTCCTGCCTTGAAAGAAGGGCACCTATGGAGTCAATTATTATCAGAGCATATTTCCCCTGTGCCGCCTCTAGAACTTCATCGAGTCCTTCCTCGGCGTAAGGAGCTTGAATCACATCTAGTTTCTCAGGAGAAAGTCCAAGGAGTCGGGCATACCCTCCGTCATAAGAATATTCAACGTCATAAAGTAGGGCTTTCAATCCCATTTCTTGTGCTTCCCGAACCGAACCGAGCGCCATAGTAGATTTACCAACCGAAGGTTGTCCCGAAAGCACGGTTATCTTTCCGCGCGCAAAACCTCCTCCCATTAAAAGGTCATACGAAGAAATACCAGTCGGTATCCTTTCCAATTCAGAATCTATTTTATCGGCAGAAGTAATCATATTCTCCTGAGAAAGTTATTTAGGGAACTTTTCCGCTATCTTTGGATTCCGAACTGAGTAATAAAGTGGGTGGTCAACACAACGTCTTACATATTCGGCTTCGCTGCACTTCATCTTCTTTGATTCTTTTCTAATTTTCGCCCGTTGAGGCTTTGTAAACCGTACAAGTAATATTTCCATCTCCTTTATATAGCATCCGATATAGATATTGTCAAAGGAAAAGTTATCAACAAGTAGGCTATAGGAGGCTTGACGCGATATCGCTTAGGAGTATACTGCTCATAGACCCAAGCAACGCCCTTCCTGTTTCGACTCGAAGAAGCGATAGCAAAAGTCGGTCGCACTCGTTAGGGTGCGGTAGGAAATGTAAAGGATTCGGCGGTTCGGAAAAAGTCTAACAAGGCCATGCTACCGAACTTAAGAGAAAATCCGACGAAGTTTCCTACCGCCCCTTCGCGAGAAGGAAATTAACAAACTTACTGCTTCGTGCTCCGCGTCTTTCAGTAAGGGCGCGGAATACGGAGAAAACTTATGGAAAATCAAGACGTCTTTACACCGACACAGGAATCATGGATTGAAGGACAGTATTCAGACCTCTCATATTCTCTGAGAATGGGGAATTGGGCGGAGGCGGAAACTATCATCAAAGAAGTTCGGGCGCGGGATTTCGACGCTCAAGCAAATGACATGCAGCAGATGTACAACCATGAGAAGCATATTGACCGCTAGTATGAACATTCCTCTTAAAAGAATAGATGCTCGGACGAATGCGATTCTGAATTGGTGCCGCCCGCTCGCAAAACTTACCAACCATTGGGCGATAGGAGAACCCGATTCCCGCCTTAAATACTAATTATGATTACCGCCATCACCTTCGCAGTCGCTTCAGCAGTAGGAATCGCCTTTGTTATCTACGATTACCGTTCATTCTCGGATAAAAAGGAGGAAGATATTAGCGATATGTTTGAGGTATGACAATAAATCTCTCTAAAACACCTTACAAGAAGCTTTCTCGGAGAAAATGCGCGTGGTGCTGGTATCCGCAAGGAATTATCGAGCACAACAACTGCATCGAGAAACCCGATTACCACGACGCCACGGCCTATTGGAACTGGATGCGAAACCCAGAACGGCCGAACAGTAAAAGTATCGGGTACAACGCTAGAGTTCTAAATGACGAAGAGTTTATACGGTACGGGTTCTGGTTGGAAAATCAGAGACCGCGAGATTAAAAAGACGAATCACTACCCTACTAATATGCAATTTCTACCCCCTAATTACGAAGCCCCGAAGACTGAAGGTAACTACTTCCGCTTCAAAAAAGGGACTAACACCTTCCGCATCCTTTCTCCCGCGATTTTCGGCTACGAATACTTCAATACAAGTAACAAGCCGGTTCGCTCAGAGGAACCGTGGGATGAACGTCCCGAAGACATGAAAGAAGGCGGCACGGTCAAATACTTCATGGCGTGTGTAGTCTATAACTACGAAGCTAAGAAGGTACAAATCCTTGAGATTACCCAGAAGACCGTCCGTGAGGCCATAGAAGGCCTCGCCATGAACAAGAAGTGGGGCGACCCGTCTAAGTACGATATTGTCGTAGAAGCGAAGGGAGACGGCCTAGAACGCGAGTACAGCGTCCTTCCTGAACCGCACAGCGAAGCTCCGAAGGCAGAATATTCGCAGATAAACCTTCAAGCCTTGTTCAAGGGAGAAGACCCGTTCAACTCAAAGCCTGAAGTATCCCCAAGTGACTTCTCCGAAGAACTCGACCCGAAGAATATACCGTTTTGACCAACCCCTAAACAATAACCTTCTATGAAAGAACTTGCTTCAGCTCTTAAATGGATAGCAGTCTGCGGTCTTCTAGGTTGGTTTTCTTATCTTCTCTATCTTGAAGGCCTAAATAAGGTAATGCACTAAATCATGAAAAATAACTCCCCTAAATCAAAGGTGGTGAAGGCGTGGGCGGTTATCTTTAATGAAGGGTACGCACACGGCGAACTCACTTATTGGAGCGCGGACTTACACCCGATTTTCACCAAAAGAAAGTTTGCTGTTAAGTGGGCGCGAGATTTAAAAGAAGGCGCAAAGTTCAAAAAGCGTCCGCGTGTCGTATCTTGCGAAATTAAATATTCACTATGAATTATTCTCAAGAGAAAGCACCTGAAGGGAAGGATTGGAGGGAGCGGTTCGAGAAAGAGCGCAAGGAGTTTGCAATCAAGAAATACAATGAGGGTGTCAACTCTTTTGAAGCAACGACTGTTTCTTGGGATTTCCTTGAGTCCCTCATCTCCCAACTACTCATAGAGGCGGAGAGGAAGGCCTTAAATAAAATCCTAGAAGAAATGGACGATATAAACCGAAAGTTTCCGCAAGATAAAGGATGGAAAGCATCCTATGAACTTATCCGCGCCCGTTCCCTTACCAGCAGTGAGAAATAATCTTGATGTATGAACGATGAAAGCAAAACAAGACTAGTAGAAACCGCGATAACGTCGCTTCAATCATCCGTACCATCATTATCAAGAGAAGATGCTGTTCGCGTATGGGAATCGCTACTCGAAGCAATAGATACGAAAGCACACTGGATGGTAGTACCGCAGGAAGTAATGGATTTCTACCGAGAACATAGACACTAAACCCATGACTTATTCGCTTAATGAGGGGAAAATATGAAAATGGGCATTGAAGCGGGTGCGCTTGTGAGGCGGCCGATACGAAGGTTTTTGCTTGCGCGCGGTGTTCCTTTCAAAGAAGAAAAAGGATTCCTCGATAGCGTTTTCTTTCTTGACGAGAACTCGCAACTTGCCCGAAACGCTCTTGTGGAATTACAAAAAATCAAAGAACTAAACTAAAGAAACCTTGTATGTTATTACTTAGTACACAAAAATACGCATTGAAGTGGGACAAATATCGTTCATCGCAAGGATGGGGGATACGTATATATCGCCACGAGTATCCATTCAATGCTCCCACAAAAGAGTTTGAAGCTCTCGCAGTTAAGTTTGGTCGTCGGATTTTCTGGTTTTTCACACAAAAGGCACTACGTTCGTGGCCTTCTTGCGGATAAGTTTTATCCACCCCTCACACTAAATAATCCTTTACTTATGGACGCGAAATAACTGATGTCCGACCCTACAAATAACAACACAAATATGAAAACAACATCGTGGCTCATCGTGAACAAGAACGGTATCAACGCAGTTCGTAAGACAAAACCTGACCTGAACTGGAATGAAATCGCGGTAGCGGTGCACTTGGAAATACCTGACGAGCTTTTCAAGCGTCCTACGGTACAGGCGACATTGAAAATTGAGGACGTGCCGCTTGCCGAGTTCAATCCCGAAGTGATTGTGAATACGAAGGAGCTTATTGAGCAACAGACAGGTGCAAAAATCGAGTTTACAGTCGTGTACGAAAAGGAAGAGAGGGATGAGAAGTAGCCCCGCACCACTGACCTATGAAGGTAGCCTTCGACATTGACGACACCATCCTAGTCCCGAATATCGTCGGGCCGAATGGCGTGTCAGGTGAGAACGTGCCCCACTATGAAGTTATTGCCGTACTTCGATGGTTTCAGGCGCAGGGCGCGGAAATCATCCTGTGGAGCGGTAGTGGCGTAGACTGGGCAAAACGCTGGGGCGAGAAGTTCGGCCTTGAACCCTTTACCGTCCGTATGAAAGAGAAGGCGGAGGATGTTGATATTGCCTTCGATGACTGCGTGGTGGACTTGGCAAAGGTGAACGTGCGCGTGAAGCGCATTAAGAACGGTATCAGCCGCCACGAATGGAATGAGACGAAGCAAGCGTCGCACAACTGACAATGCGCGACTTTCTCCGCGAAAGAATCTCGCCCCGATAAAGAGGCGAGAGGTGGGCGATTGCGGACTCGAACCGCACGGAGGTTCTAGGGAGGGGGAGCTATCTCCTCCGACAAGCCTGTATCGCTCAAAGCATTTTATCCAAGGTCTGAAACCCGAGGATAAGCCACGCCACACACCAGAGGATGAGGATAGCTTTCTCTAGCATACCCACTTTCCTTCTTTGTTTCTGTAGGCCGTGAGAAGGCGGAATGGTTCGGTGACTGTTTTCCAGTCGTCCCGAATCCACCCTGCGGCGAAGCGTTTGGTCTTGCGCGGCTCGTCGGCCAGAAGGTCATTGAGCCTGTCCCAGTAGCTCCATACATACTGTGGGACGACACCCGCTTCGTTCCAGTGCCGCACATCTATCTCGATTCGATTCGAGTTGCACGGCTTCTGAAAGATTCTGGTGTACGTCTCGGTGAAGAAGTCGAGCGGCGTCTTTTTAGAGACGCACAGCTCGTTGATAAGCCATTCGCGGCATGTAAGCTTCATGAGCGTCTCCCTATAAATGAGCTTTCAATGAAAGAGTAACAAATTACAGAGAGTAGAATAGTTGGTTATCCCCCGCTCCAAGAAGATTTAGACGCGTTCCACGGAGAAGTTCCGTAGGCGTTGTAGAGTCGTTTCGCGCACAAGATATTATCCCGTGGATTATACGGGTCTCCGCTACACGGAATGTGAGAAGGGTCGGGGTCTTTCCATGTACCGTCTAAGATTTGAAAAAGACCCTTCGCGGTTGAGTGCGCGTTCTTCGCAAGCGGATTTAAATTACTCTCCGCGATAGCGATTTGTAACATGATAGGAGGCAATTCTCTGAGAATGAGTTGATGGGGAGATAGTTGATACTCCAGATGAGACTGGGCGTGTACGGGAACTATGAAGCCTATTGCAATCAGCGTTGTAAGAAGGAGCCTTATAGGCTATTCAATGGCCGCCCGCAAAGTTATCATGCCGCCAAAACCGAAAATCGTCAGAAGAATGTTTGCTATGTCTGGGTTTACATATCCGAGAAGGTTGAGCGCTATGGTTATAAGCGCGGCCGTACCGAAAATGTATGTCCTATATCCTTGAAGCATACCTATGTAGTATAGCCCAAAAGTTGCTTCAAGATACCTATAATCTTCTGAACTGTGGATATTTGCGCCCGTAGGTTATCTTGAATCTCCTGCTCGGTCATAGGAGTAGGGCTAGAAGCCTCAAAATAGGGCGTAGGGTCGATTGCACCTTGATACCCGTTATCTCCCTCTACATTCACCCATTGGCCTATATTTACGTCGGGGGCGTCTCCAAAAGACGGTGCGCGGCCACCCATAATAGGCTTAAGACCGAAGTGAAGATGGTCTCCCGTTGAAAGCCCCGTAGAGTCTGCCCATCCTATCTGGTCTCCCGCCTTAACGGGAATCCCTCTACCGCTATTCACTCCATATTTATAAAGAGGCAAATCGTACTTCGGCTCTTTGAGTGGGTCAATAAAATGCCAATAAATAGTCTTAAAGTAAGACTGTCCGCCTTTGTAGTCGTAGGGTTGGTTTGAGATGACCACCATCCCGTGACCTGCATTGTTGTCCTCCTCGTAGAACGCTACGCCATCGTGTGAAGCATAGACAGGCTGCCCGTGATATGCCTGTAGGTCTAACCCATTGTGGCCTTTAATGTTAATACCGTTTGCTTGGTAGTAGGCTCCGTTTACCCCAAAGCCTTGATTAACATGGAATGGGGTGACGGGATATTTAAGTTGTAACTTCATGGGATAAGAATTAGTTTCATAATCGCTAAAATAATAGCTCCTAAGATTACCCGCACCGCCCACTTTTGAGAGTCTTTCAAGTCTTTAATGTCATCGTGCATCTGCATGATACTTGTGCAGATAATCGGAACCCGTTGAATAAGCACTCTCATCTCTTGCGGACTTCTCTCTGCATCGTTTGTGAAGACTTCTTTTAGACCTTCTAAAAGAGCTTCTTTTGTCTTTTGAACGGTCTTCTCGACCAGCTCATTCTGTTGCGCTTGTCTTGCTAACTCGATAGCGAGTTGCGCGCTCTTTGCCTTATGGACTGCGAGTTCTGAAGCTTCTTGAGCGTTTTCCATATCAGTCTATGAAGACGACAAATGAGTAGCCGAGAGAAGTCGTACCACTCTCTTGGAGACTAACACTGTCACTTACGGCTGTACTGTCTGCTGTGTTGATAAGCGGCGAGGAGACAGCAAGGGTGGGGCTGTCCGATACCGCTGTGCTATCTGAGACATTGAGGTAGTACGTCGGAAGGAATAGAGTTGCAGTATCGGAGACCGTCGTAGAATCCTGCACGTTCACCGCGCCGGGACTTACAACAAGGAGACTGACGTTCTCGTTTATCGTCGTAGTGTCGGAGACGTTTACTTGCGGGTCTGAAACTTTGACAGTAACCGCTTCCCCTATGGCCGTAGAGTCTGTAACCGAAACAAACGAGAATGATTCAACGGTTACTGTGTCAGAGACAGCTGAGGAGTCTGATACCGCTACAAAGCTCACTACCTGCATCTGTACCGCCTCGCCTACGGCTGTAGAATCGGCTACGGAAACACCCTGCTCAATGTCTTCAATGGTCGCAGTATCAGTAACTACGCTTGAATCCGTGACGCTAATGTAGCTCGTGGGACTTACCGTTATCGTGTCCGTAACCGTAGAGGAATCCGTTACATTTACGAATGAGAATGATTCAGGTGTTATAGTGTCTGTAACTGCCGATGAATCAGAGACTGAGAAAGGAAGAGGAATGGTTATCGAAGGAGTGTCGGAGACTGCTGTGCTGTCACTGACATTTACAAAGTTCTGTATTGAAAGAGTAGGAGTATCAGAGACGGCAGTAGAGTCTGAAACCGAGAAGAACCATGTCGTTATGTAAATAGTAATCGTGTCGGAGACTGCGGTTGAGTCGGTGACATTAACAAAATCTTGAACTGAAAGTGCAACAGTCTCTCCTATCGCAGTAGAATCGCTAACGCTTGGTAAACTTATCTCCTCTATCGTCGGCGTATCTGTTACGGCACTTGAATCTGAAACATTTATATAACTTTTAAGAGAGAGGGTCGGCGTATCACTTACTGCAGTTGAATCTGAGACTGATGGTTTCAGTGCGGTAATGAGGATTGCTGGAGTGTCTGATACGGCAGTTGAGTCTGAGACACTTGGAGACGGTGTTCCTCCACCCCCAGCGGCAGTCGTAAAGCTCCTCGTAGTCGCCCACGAACCATACGAACTGCTTTCAGGTGCGTCAGCAGCCCTCACGCGCCAATAATATGTTGTGCTTGCGGTGAGAGTGTCTCCTGCCTGAACGGTAAAATCCTTTGCTACTCCTGAAGCAAATGGATGTCCTGCGGTGAAGCCAGTATCGGTAGTGGAGAGTTTGTCGAGGAGTGGGGATGTAGAAGCCTTAAATGTGGCTACTGTACAGTCCCACGCGACAGAAAAACTAGTTGATGATGTTGCTGTCTGCGCACCTGTTGAGGTAACAACTTTACTTTCTATGAATCCCCAGTCCGTCCCATCATTAAATGTCAACAGATTTGAGAAACCGCTACCGGCAGCTGGGGTGAATGTTGTGTATGAAAGTCCTCCAACCACTAGTTCAGTATTTTGTGTTGTAGTTGCAGTTGCCCCAGAACTCGGGGAACCAGATGTGCCGTGTCCACTTGATGTTTTGTCTAATGGGTCAGATGTCGATAAAATCCCAGAGAACTCTTGGGCACCAGCACATGCCGTTGTCGAACTCGCCATCGTGACAGTTATCACTGGCTTCACTCCACCAACGATGTTGTATGCGTACCACAGTTCATTAGTTGGGGTATCTGCTCTGGCAACGGCTTTTGTATATGTATTCCCTGATGCATCAGTAACGGTCGATACAGCGACCGCACCTCCACGAATAGAGACCACTATAAGGTTTCCCGCCCCACAGTTACTACCAAAGGCGGTCAAGTTGAAACTCGTACCGCCTACGACACTACCAGATGTACCTTGTATATAGGCAGGCGTGGAAGATTGGCCGTCAAACGTATTCACCGTATCAACCTGCACCTCATACTCCACTGTCTCCCCGTCAGGATTTGTACCTGTGAAGTTAAGAGTGGGAGTTGTGCTTTGCCCTGTAGCAGCGTCTGCTGGGGTATTAAGGGCAACAGTTGGTAAGTTGGCAGAAGTGAAGGTCTGCACTGTTCCGTATCCAGTGCCTTTTGAGTTAGTGGCGAATGCTTTGTATGAATATCCCGTATTAGCCACAAGGGGTGTCAGGGTGTCAGACCACGCACCCGTTGTTCCTGTTGAGTTAATTTGAGTGACCCCAGTCCCAGATAGAAGCGGGTTAGAGTTTACTGAAGTCACCGAGAAAACAAACCCTCGTTGAGTTACCGTCGCACCGCCGTCCGATGTAACATTTCCATTACCAGTTGCCGAGAGTTCCTTGATTGAAGTCGCCGCGCTGTCGGTGACAGTAGGGGCAGTCGAACCTGATGCGATGAAGTAGGTTGGTATTGGGTAACCGTGTTTTTCAAACCACCAACAGAGGTGAATCGGCTTGTAGGTGAGGAGAGTGTCCTCACTGATGAACTGCTGCAATACGCTGTGTGCCGCCAGCGTGAGAGCATTGATTAGTTTTGCAAAGCTACTTCTCCACATACAGTATCCAGTCCTGATTCCAGTTCTGTTTGGTAACAATCAATTCCTCGCTCACCTTGCAGTCGAGGAAGAAGTCGAGAATGTCCTGTTTTTTGAGATTATATTCAGGGACAGTGATGCTCGCTGACGCAAGTTGACCGTTCTTATCATAGATGGGATATGTTCGTGAGAGTGTTTCTGTTTCAGCAAATGGAACGCAGATAATGAGGCAGAACTTCTTTGTAAAGCTCTTTTTGACGTTGGTAAGGATTTGTCGCCAATTTGCATTGAACTCCAAAACTTGACGCATGAGGATATTATCTACGTTTGAAGTGTAGTTCACTAAATCTACTGTTTCTTTCGCGCTGATAAATTGAGAGGGCGAACCGTCAATACCCTTATAGTTGGTGAAATAGCGTCGCGCCCAACATGTACCACAACCCCAATCTTCCATCGGTTGGTCTGCTCCCAGAAATGCCGCAGCCTTTTTATAAGATTCGCAATTTTCATCTGAGAAGCACATTTCACTTCCGCCAGTAAAATCCCAGCGGTTTTTCATTGAGTTCGGTGTGATAGCAAGCATAAAAAAGACACCTAGAAAGGTGCCGTGAAGATACGCCCTTTAATAAGGTCAGCGGGTGCGCGGGCAAGAGTCGGCTTCCATGTCACTGTTTGCACATAAACTACCTGAAAGTACGGGGATTCAATATTTTCGGAGAAAACACGGCGCACTTTCGGTGTACCGATTTTAACCGTGTCAGAGACGTTAATTGACAAGACCATCTTCCTGTTCAATCTCCTCTCCCACGTTTATTTCAAGTGCTTCGGGTTGTTCATCCATATGGGGAGTATACAACTGCTATTTAGTCAAGTCCACACAGAGCTGTGCATTACGTAGGGTAGCCGTAGGGAGCTGCTTTCGCATCCCTTCATATTGGGGAACAACCCCATACGCGGGCCAGAACGAGATGGTGTGCTTCGTAAGCCCCACGAGATTCAGCATGTAGTGAAGATACATAGGGGTCATAGGAGTGCGGTGGAACTCTCCCTCGGTCTCTTGGTTTCCGTAAATAACCTCAGCGAACCACTTATATTTAGCTGGGTCGAAAGACTTATGAACGTCAGAGCTAAGAAACTGTGTTACCGCCCCTTCAAAGTCTGGAACCATGATGATAGCCTTGCCGCCTTTTTTAAGAATCCTGCGAATCTCACACAAGGCAGGGTAGACATCGGCCATCGCCATGTGTTCGAGGACTTGGTCACAAACAATATAGTCTACTGAGTTTGATTCAAGCGGAATATCAAGTACATCTCCTTCTAGGAAGTCAGGGTCATCTTTCTTAGAAAGCTCAAACTTATCAATGTTGTACCACTTCTCGGTCTTTGTAGATTTATTTATATGATTCCCGCAGCCCAAATTGACCATTATTTTCTTCATAGCGTCTGCTTAAAGGTTTTAGTGCCGTTCATACAACATGAATGGTCTTACCATCAGCACTAAATAATCTTTCCTTTACTTGTTTTATAATCTGTTCGATAGTCCAGTCCTTAGGAACTTTCAAATGAAATGTCACATCCACCGTCTTCCTAGTATCTTTCTTCAGTTTTACTAATACAGGGTCATCTGTCATAACGTCTCCTTGAAGGTTTTTTTCCCGTTCATAAACGCTTCCGGTAAAGCGAGCGGCCACTTCACTCCGTCAAGGTCTATGTGCTGTACAAAGAGCTTGGTATCTACAAGAAAAGGATACTTCTTCTTTTGAAACTTCTTCCACAAGTGCTTACCCTTCCATACAGCTTTCTCGAAGATTTTATCCTTTACCAGCTGGTTACAAAAGTTAAGGTCGGTAGTACCAGACGCCATATAGTAATTACCTTCTGGGTCTACCTTAAGGTCATCAGGCTGTTTAAACACACGACGAGTCTTCGTCTCTCCTACCATGTACTCTTCTGAAATGTCCCAGAGAGCTTTGATGATAGAGCCGTGGATAAGAGTGCAGCCGAAGGGAAGCCCCGCGCACCACACCGCCTGTCCCATCTTCCAGTCTGCGTAATATCCCTTACCCCATTCCCTATAAATCATCGGTTCAGGCGGAACGGACTTCGTGAAGTAAAGTCCTCCGATAACAGGCGCGGTCTTCTTAATCATCCACTGATTCAGGCGAATGAAAGCTCCCGCAGGAAGTACGTTGTCATCCTCGATAAAAAGAAGCCACTCGTATCCGCCTTCTACTACATTCTTTGCGATAAGGTTCTCTGCATCAGCTAGAGGAAAGCCCATATACGCGGCTTCTATGTGCGCCCAGTTCGTCGGCATGGTCTGTTGTAGCCCTGCACGCCACTCAAACCGTACTACACCACGTGTAGGGATACCGATGAGGATGCGGTCATTCAAATGTCCCGTTCCTTCGTGTAGGGTTTTAATCATGCCTTTCTCTTAGCGAGTAAAACCTCCATAGTGCATTCTTTTTGAACAAAAACTTGCTGAATCTTCCACGGCTTCGGCTTGTATTTGTTATATAAAGCACCTCCCATCGTCTCGGGGTCAAAGTAATTCCAAGACTGAATCGTAAGACCGTTCACATTATGGGGGTCGGCCCAGAATGGAGTAGAGCCTGCGTAGTACATAGCGATTCTAAACTGCCCATCTATCTTTAGGACGCGCCACGCCTCGTCCATAAACTTCATAAACTTCTCTTTGGGGAGTTTCTCAAGAGAATGAGCCGCAGAAAGCAGGGTAACTGAATTATCAGGGAAGGGAAGCTTAACCTTAAGTTGACACGACAAAAACCCTTCTTCGGGAGTAGTAGTACCTATATCAACCTTTATTACCTTTTTGGGGTTGATTTTCACTTAGTCAAAGCCTAGCACAGAATCTATACATTTCACGACATCGGTGTTGATATCTTTTTCCCAGAAACGGAAGACTTTATAGCCAAGAGTTTTGAGTGCTTTATCCCGTTTAATGTCCTTAGATTTAACTCTAGGTAGGTTATGCCAGTAGTCTCCATCGCATTCGATTACGAGATTAGGTTCTATGAAAATATCTACATTGTATTTGCCGAGTATCTGGTGGTTAGGGACAAAAGAAATCCCGCGCATCTCTAGGGCGCGTCTCATTATTAACTCGATGCTCGTACCAGAATAGGGCATCTTACGGGCTTTGGAGTCTATTACGAGAGGGTTACTTGCGGATAAAGACATCTTGGCACGAACGTCCTTACGTTTGGCTGGGTTCTTATCGCCCAGCTTAGAAAGCGCCATCTTACGCTTTGATTCTTCTGTATGCTTTCTACCTATGCCAGCCCTAGCAATCTTAGCCTTATGTTCGGCTGAAAGCTGCCCGCCCAATTTGGCAGCAGCCATTAGCTCTAATGTGGATTCTGAATAAACATTTTTCTTCCCATAATTCCAAGGACGCTTACCTTTACGCCACTTATTCCCAACCATATCAGGACGACTCATTCGCACACTCTAACACAAGCAGGTTGTAAATGCAACCTAACTTGACTTAGGCAAAACTTATTGCGTAGGTTCCGTTGCTTGTTGTTACTCCCCGCCGGGGAAGAGGTCATTTCTGCCTCTTTCTGCATGTCGCCATGCAGGTCAGACTATATCTTAATCCTTGCGGATTCTTCGTACATAGTCGTTACACCTTCAATCGCTTAGAAAGCGAGAGCTCGGCTCGGTATTGTCTCAAAGAGATGTCCACCGAATTCTCGAAGTTTTTGCACCATTGTTTCCAATGGGAGCCGCCAATTTGACCTAACGGCTTGATTTGTCGCCAAAGAGCTAGTTGCATAAGTATTTCCCGCCATAAGCGTACCACCAGCTTGCGTAGAACCGCTAAAGAGTCCGACGTTGTTAATCGTCGAAGCCGCTGCGATAACACCCGATGCAAGGGTAAACGTGTAGTTCACCGTCTTAGAACCTGACGTTCCCGTCGTAAGGGCGCAACGTCCAGAAGCCTCCGTAAGTTCTCCCGCAAGCGACGTAGCCGAGGAAGCGGGAATAGTACCCGTGCCGAGAGCTGCGTGGCTAGGGCGAATAGACCCTGCCGAACCTGCAAGAAGATACATGAGGAACTGCTGGTAGCCGTTGTTCACAATCTGATTCTGCTTCCATCCCGTGTCTCCTGCGATAGAACCGTCGGGGTTCACCACATTGAGACGGAAGAAACCTTTTGCCTGAATACTTTCCGATTTCTTGTGTTTCATTACTAATTTTTAGTACCTATAATTGAGACCGTAACGCGCGTAACCGTCGAGGCACTGTTGACATTGTACGCAAGGATATCACCCTTCGCTAGTGAAGTTGTCCACGTAGTGAGAGATGAATCACTGTTTATCTGCTGGTTCGTGAGTGTCGGCAATTCAGACCCCGCTATCGACCCTCCCACGACGGGCGGGAAGCCCGCATAGGTAGAACGCCACACATCCACTACCACACTCCCAGACTGGTCACCAAAAACTTGCCAACCAGTAATGGTCATATCGTAGGGTATCTCTACAAAGCCTTTCACACCCGTCGTGATGGCCGACCCGCCACCGTCGATGATGTAGTTAATCGAAACCGCTCTTGCGGCAGTTGAAAGAGCGGAGACCGTCCTATTTATGTTTGCGAGGTCACTAAAGGACGGCCCCATCGTAGGGTTAAAGGCTCCGAGAGCACGAAGCTTATCGAAGTCGGCTAGTCCTTCGACCCGCTCCTTCTTAATAAGAGTCTTCCCCGCATTGACTTTCTCTACCACTTGTTCTGGGGTATCGGGTGAGCCTTGGTCTCCCTTATCTCCTTTCTCTCCTTGGATACCTTGTGGGCCAGCATCACCTTTGTCGCCTTTAATTGCCTGTACACGGCTCACAGCCGTTTCTACGGCCGTTTGTACGTCTTTAGCCCTAACGTTCTGCCAGTAGTCATTTTGAGCCTTCAGCTTAGCTTCTAGGTACGTCTTACAGTCTTCCACCGCCTTAGAGCACTTAGCGGCATAGGCGAGGTCATTCTCGGATAATGTCGCCATGTCTTTCTGCATAGTCTCCGCACTTGTCTCTATGGCCGCGATAATGAGAGCCACCACATCCTCCAGTTCAGGCTGAGTAATGTACTCGGAGTCAATAGCCTTTAGGATGGCGTCTGCTTTCTCTAGTTGCTTGATTAGTTTTTCATCCATGGTATATAGGACCTATGTTTTGGTTTTGGCTCATACTCTCTGGTGTTGCACTAGGCATAGCTTTCTCATAAAGATTCACCTGCCTTAAGCAACGTTCCTGCGCCGACAATTCCTGCGCCGACCTTTACCGCTTTTCCTGCTGGTGTCTTCAAGAACTTACTGACACCACTTGAAGCACCCGTTTTCGGTATCGTATAAGATGACCTGATACCCTTTTGGGCATTATAGAGGTCACTCATATTCGAGAAAGCTTCCTGTGATATCTTTCCAAGACCAGACGCAGCGTCATTTATCGCATTGTTCAGAATAGAACGATTCTGCAACCATATAGACTTTTGTGACTGTAATACGTCCGAAGAAAGTGATGTAGCATTTTTTACACTCGGCGGTACGCTATTATCATATTTTATTCGAGTATCCCACAGATTACTTAAGTTATCTGCTTTTGATGCTTGTAAGAAGTTCTGTTCAAAGTTCGCTTGCAATTTTTCCAAGTTTGCACCTGTAGGGGTATAGGGGTCAGCAAGCTGCTTAACTTTTAGAGCAGTCCAGTCATTCGTTATTTTCGATACAATATCTTCTGTTATAGGTGTTGCCTCCATTTGCGGACGAAGCTGTGTACCTATTTGTGATACTCGTTTATCAAGTGCCGTATAAAGGTCTGAGGTCGGCATATCTCCAGCACCGGGTATCTGAGTTCTTATAGTCTCGGCTGCCCGACCAACCTTTTCAGACGGAAGAATACTATCTGGCGTTCCATCTCTTAGGAAAGTTGGGTCTTGCCCAGGAGCAATTCTTCCCTCATCAAGAGCCAATTTAATTTCTGCCGCATTCGGCTTCGGCATAATCTTATCTATGATTTTGCCTGATTCCCCAGCCATTTGAGAAGTGCTTTGTTCTGGCGTTGGTGCTGGTTTCCCTTCTGTCGCAATAGACTGTGCGCCACTCGATGTACTTCTTATATCTCTAATAGCATTCACCGCAGCATCTCCAGCTGAGGCAACCCCCTGTGCTCCGAGAATAGTATTTGCAACATTTCCCGCAGACTGTCCTATGCTTGCAGCCACCCCTATTCTATTTCCGAGTGGTGAGTTGGCGAAGTTTCCTGCACTAATATCATTCTGCCTCAGCTGTTGGTCGCTTGCGCCACCAAGTCTCTGTGCAGCGGAAGCAATACCGCTTGAAAGCTGGGACGGTGCATTTATAGCGGCATTAAAGCCTGAACCTAATGCTCCGAGAGCTGTTTTACCTCCAGGGATAAGGTCTGCGGCTACGCTCGGTATAGCGTTTGCGGCACTAGAAGCTGCTGAAAACCCTCGTTGCCACGGCCCTTGACCTTGATACTGTCCCGTTCCGCTGATAGCGGCATTTACATCATTCCCAGCGCTCTGAATGTCGCTACCGATATTCTTACCTATCCCTGCAAGACTATTCCAAATAGAATCCGCAAAAGACGGTTGAGCTGCTTGTTGTGGTTGCGTTGGTGTAGCACCATATTTTGTAGGGTCAAAACCCTGCGTTACTGGCGTTGCCCCGTATTTTAGTGGGTCGAAAGCCATATCATTTGTATCCGTTAGCTTTGAATAATTCCACTTGGTCATTCGGAACTGCAAATGTACCGCCTGGGCCAGTCATGATAGTAGTACCTGCGTCCTTAGCGGCGGTATTCCCACCGCCAAGTATCTGGGTCTGCCACTTCTGAATCTGTCCGTTCAGATTATCTATCTTTGCTTGTGCCGAAGCCCTTGTATCAGCAGAAGGCCCAGTCAAGATAGGAATATCCTTGATAGCCGCTTGGATTTCAGACTGCGTGATGCGGAAGCCTGAACCAGAACCTCCTGCAAGAGCCTGAAGGGTGTTGATAGCTGAAGTGCGGAAGTCCTGATAGGAACGGATGGTCGGGTCTCCGAAGAAGTCCTTAATTGCGTTATCGACTCCTTGAGCGAACGGAATATCCTTCTCAACAGGAACTGAGTTGAACGCACTGATAATGTCCTGAAGGTTTGATTTCGTTACTGCGATGTGACTTATCTTATCCGCATCCTCGGCAGTAAGAATCGGTTTGATACCATTCGCCGAAGCTACTTGAGCTGCTGTGTATTTCTGTGAAGGCGAAAGGGTAGAGAGGTCTACGTATGGAGTTCCATCATAAGCAGTCTTATAGTACGGCTGAAGATTAGACGGAACGCTTCCTCCACCAGCGATAGGCTTACCACTTGCATCAAGCCCAAGATTCATGTTATTGAGTCTGATATCCTGTCTTGTCTTTTGAAGATTCAAGAGAGCCTGTTGGGTTGCAATAGGGTCTGACTGATACTTACCTATCAAGTTAAACGCTCCTTGGAGGTCAGGTTGCTGTTGATTAGAAAGTGCAAGAGCTTGTTGAGCCGCATAATGTGCCGCTGGGTCGTTAGGATTGTTCTTAAGAGCCGCTGTAGCAAGGGCGATAATGGTCTGCTTATCCTGTTTAGCGTTATCTATCTGGGTCTGACGGTCTGCGAGTTGTGTCTGAACCAAGAGAGCCTGATTCTTTTCCTCCTTAGTCATCTGGGGAAGGTTTGCCTGGATGAGAGCGTTCTGGTAGTCAATCTGATTCTGCTGGTCTTCATACTGTGCCTGTGCCGCCTTATCTGCCGCGTCTTTCGCAAGAGAAAGTTGTCCCTGCGCTCCGTAGATAGCTGATTTCAAGGTAAGAGCTTGAGAAGCGATAGCAGACTGCTGAATCTGGTTCTTTCTCAGGTCTCCTGCGGTAATTGGCGCAAGACCTGCCGCAGTAACCCCTCGTCCAAGGACATTCTGTTGTTCTTTGTTTTCTATAGCACCGCCTGGACGTGCCTGATTCTGAAGGTCAAGAGCTTGATTATTTAGTCCCTCAAGCTGGGTATTTAAGTCATTGACGGTCTTAGTGAGGGCGGGGACACCAGCCTTAGCTTCAGCGGCGTTCGTAAGTCCCTGTTGGCTCTGTTTCTGCCCTATAAGAGCCGCAACCTTTTCAAGAAGGGACTGGTTAGTCTTTTCGGCGGGAGTTTGAGCGTTTCCTTGGTTAATGATGTCTTGCGGCGTCGGGATGGGGTTAGGGACGCCCGTATTAGCAGACGTTCCCTTTGTCGGGGCAGCGGGCGGAGGCGGAAACACAGAACCTGTCGTATTCCCTGACATATAACTGTTCACCTTTGAAGCATCGGTGGTTTGAGAGGGTGCGGGGACATTTACGGCACTTCCCGTTGCGGAATCGTGGACGAAGGTGCTATCACCCCCAGGCACTATCACCGTCCCCCTTCCCGTTGCAGGATTGATGGTTGAAGACATATAGTCTCCTCCGCCGTTCTGTATTGTTCCTGAAGTTGAAGTAGCCATAAATTAATCTATTTCATAAGAGAACCCGAACGCGATGGTTCCCGACGAACCACCCGTCACCACAATCATTCTAATAATATCCCCCGCAACCACCGACACGGAGTGCGTCGTATCACTTGCGGTAGTGGTACTTGATGACCCCACCGTCGTAGTGACAGTGGTGCTTGAACCGTTTTTATAGAGTTGGAAGGTCGTAGTACCGTTTACCGAGTTAGACTTCATCGCTATATAGAGGTTCTTGAGCTGTCCTGAACGGGTAACGATGTCGCCCAAATCGGTTATGGTGGTAGATACTCCGCTTGTGTCTACATAAGTAGTTGTCGAGAACGCTATCGAGTGAACGCCGAGTCCCGAAGTAATGATGGTTCCAGCCCCACCCGTAACCGCTGTCCATGTATTTGAGGCTGAAGCAACATAGAGTACCCCGTTTAGTACCGCTAGTTGCCCCGCCTCGGCATAGGCAGGGAGCGTGTCTCGATTCATGAGCTTTAACTTTCCGTTGAAGGTAGCGTCTTTCTGCTGTACTGAGGCGGTAGCGAAGTTTCCTCGTCCAAGGATGGCCTCAAGTGCCGCTATACGTTGTTCGAGAGGGTTCATATAAGGGTGGTAAGCGGCTCGTACTTATACTTCATCCCCGTGAGCATGACGCCGCCTGTTGACTCTATGCGAAACTGGTACTCGCGGCCTGATGTGAAGTTAGCCTCGGCGGAAGGAATCTCACTTACTACTCTGCCTACCGTAGTCTCGGTGCGTGCGGTATTCCAACTTCCTCCATCTACTTTCCACTTGATAACTACCTGACCGCCAGAAGGAATAGGGTCATAGGATACCGCGATAGTCTCAAGCTGTTTGTTTGCCGTGTGGTCGAGAACAGGCATATTTGGGTTTATCACCGTCTCAATAATCGAAGACCCTGCATAGGCAGTTGAAGTGCTACTAGTCATCGTAAGGTTGTATCCGCCGTCGTTATACGAGATATACATGAAATCGCCCATAACATAGAATCCCGTTAGAGAACCTGCCGCAATCGCTGTGTCATTATTCGGAAGGCGGTCGAACCACACTATCCAATGCCCGCTTGGGTCTTTACCGATACCCCATATTCCATTGTGAAGCGTTCCATCTATTTCAATACCAGCCATGAAATATAGGCGGTTGTTGTTATATCTCTGCCCGCGTCCGAGCATAAGACCCGTCGTTGAGGAGGCAATCAGTTCCTGAAAGGTAACCGCTTGATTGCCTGCATATTTTCTGAAAATAAACCTTGAAGCGAGATTGCTAAATACATCCTCTCGAAGCGATACGGCGATTAATTCACCCTCAATCTGGTCGAGAACTCGGATAACTCCGAATCCGAAATCTATAACTTCCGAGATGGTATTGAGGGTGGAGTCTCTATCCCAAAGATAGACGACCGAGCGGCCCGTAGGCATTACACCATTATTTGTGGTCGTACAGGCAATAGCTAGGTAGTTACCGTATTCGCACATTGCGGTGATGATGTAACCGCTTGGAAGGGTAAGTGCGGGGTTCGTCCATGAGCCGTTATTGTTTGAGGCGACGATGTTTCCTATTGCAAGATAAAGGATGTCATCTTTTGAGTGTACAATTCCGTTCGGCTGGTCATAATTAGGGGCAGCCGTTGGAATTGAGTTTATCGGCCCAGGGATTGAATCCTCGGTTAGCCCAGCTCCTGTAGGGTCGTATTTCCATACTTTTCCTGAATCATATACGCCATAGAGAAGATTGTGATACGAAACAAAACATCCTGGGACTGCTATATGATTTCCAGCGTTATTTGCCGTGTTTAACCACGAAGAACTAGTGAAGGTGTCTTGGTAGTTTATCAGCAATTTACCTGCGCTCCATTGACCGATACCGTAGATACGACTTTGCCATTGAACAAAATCAGTCATCTGATTATTTGCAGAGTTGCTGTCTCCATTTATCTGCGAATGGTACGGGGTAAGCGTATGAGGACGGGTAAGGATGTCGAAGTGCTTAATGAGCTTAACCCTTCCGACGCTCTGGTCACGGATGTCGGCTGTCATACCTTGCCCGAAGTTCTCTAGTGCGACAGTTTTCATGATTTTGTTTGGTTGGCGAACGTCGAAGTATCCTGTGAAAGATTAGTCCATGTTGAGGATGATTCGCTTGCTGTCGCCCATGAACTTGCGTCTCTTGAGAGATTTACCCAATCATATTTAATCCTGACGGTGTCAGAGACTGCCGTAGAGTCAAAGACTGATATAAGGTTCCTAAGAAGAAGGGATACGACATCACTTACGGTACTGGTATCCGCTTTATTTATGAAACTCATCTCCATGAGCGAAGCGGTATCCGTTGTCGCTGATGAATCGCTTGTAGAGAAAGGTACTACCGTGGGTGCGGCTATGATTTCTATTGCGTTACCGCCCCATGATGCTGTACCTGTTTTCGTATACGTTACGCTATTTGAACCGGCACTTGCGGCGGTTGTCGTTCCCGCATACGCCGATGTTCCATCGCCAGGGGTTACTGATACACGGTTCGTCGAGTTTCCGCTGTTAGAAAGCGCGTTGGTTCCATTCTCGTTAATACCGTCAACGATTATCGAGTTCGTTCCCGTCGTAGTTACCGTTATGGTAAGGGAAGTAGAGGAGCCATGATTGCTTGCATTCCCGCCAACCGTAGAAGAAGCACCTGTAAGAGTAACCGCCGTGAGGTTGCAACGGGTTATTGTTCCGTCTCCTGCCGTTGAGACAATGTCGTGTGCGCTACCGTCAGGCAGTCCGATGTAGTAATAGAAAGTTGAAATCGGTGTATCAGTGTTTGCACCGTCATTTGTAGATGCTACAAACGTCATCGAATTGCCGTTGTACTTCAATGTTCCATGCGGAGGAGTACCCGTGCCGTGCTCGGTAAGAGTAGCAACGAGCATAGTATTGTCCGTAGCGGCGGGTGTAATAGACTGCGTTATTGTCGCTGAGCTTGAGGAACCTGAGACTGATGTGCCGTATGCAAGAGCCATGTTAGTTCCACCTCATCGGGCGTGCTTTTAACCTGATGTGGTCGTCTTTCGTGCGAAGGGAGTAGTCTTCCTTAAGTGCGTCTTCTTTCGCCTGAATCTGGGCAAAGATAGCGTTTCCGTTCTCTTTCCCGTTAGCAATTGCGTAGTTATAGGAAATCCAAAGCGGTATAAGCTCGTGATAGAGCGCGTTAAAGCCAGGGGATTTCGTCGTGTCTCCCGTTGTGAAATAACTTGGCCCGCGCTGAAAATACACCTTCAAAGAAGCTGCTTGTGCGTAATCGGGAGCAGGATACAAGAAAAGAGAGTTACCAAGTTTGTCGTAGTACGTCGGAAGTCCGTTCTGTTTAAGATAATCAGTGAGCGATTGGTCATATACATCCGCTTGGTCAATGGGACGGAGCTTGTGCCAGTTAGAGGATGAATCCTGTACTTCAACGCGGATAATCGAAAGATGCGTTATAGAAAGCGTGTAGTCCTGCTGTGCTTGTACAAGTGCTGTCGTTGCGATAGGCAGGTCGGTATTATTCTCATCGTCCCATTGCCAGCGTCCATCGGACTGCATGATAAGAGAACTAACACGGTCAAGCGCGTTGTTCGCTTCAACCACAAGCGAAGCGTCGGGAAATGACGAAGTGTTGGTACTGGTAAGGAAGTGAACCTTTGTCCTAATATCGTCTAAAGTCAAAATTGTTTATTTGATACTGACACCAAGCTCTGAAAATAGGGGCTTAGCCGTTTCTCTTCCGCGCGTTTTCGTGGATGGTGCGCGTGGCATAATGTGATGCCATTGTTTATCTCATAACGCAATTCTGGGTATTCCTTCCAACCTAGAATATGGTGGGATTCGACTCTCCCAGAACAATTACCGTTGGCTATCTTACATTTCCAACCGTCTCTGTTCTTGACTTGTCGAGACCAATATCTATGTGCAGGGGAACGTCTATCAGTCTTGTCATCTCCGTAACGCTTCAGTTTTGACTTATCCTCTATCCATGCCCAATGATTCCTTCCACTCTGTTGTGGACGTTTGATTCCCTTTGTTACGGCAATTCCCATATGAGCTTTACTAAGATTTTCCTTCCATTCTTTCGAGAAAGGTTCTCTGTGTTTACCCTTGCGCTCTTTCGCCATTTTCAAAAGTACAGCCAGCGAGTTAGGATGAAACTTCCTTTTTCTCATTGCCTCTATATGCTTTTCTGTTCGCACATATACTCCGCTAGGCATAATTAAAGTATACGAAACCACACCACATAATAGGGCGTTTGCGTATACTAAACCTGAAAATATGGCTTAATTGCTAGGTAAATCGAATATCTTATCGAAAACAGAATCTACGTCAAAATCCTTATATTGCCAGTCCTTTTTAACGTGGTCGTATGCTTGTTTTCCGATTTTCTCTCGAAGCTCTTTAGAGTCGATAAGCTTTGTGAGTTTTGCTTCCCATTCGGCGGGAGTTCTACACAAGAATCCAGTTTCACCATCCGTGATTACTTTCCTGCCACACAACTCCATAAAATATGGGTAAACCCTAGATGCCACTGTTGGTATTTTATATGTTGAATACTCCATAAACTTGATATGGCTCTTACATCGCGTGAACGCAGTATCGACAAGCGGAGCGATACCGATGTCCCACTTTTGATTTGCGAGGTGTTCAGGATATTCCCAGAATGTCGGTGTGTACGCTACCATCGCAACCCGTTCAAGGTGCTTCGGCGTGAAGTCCTTGAAGTAAGTGTGGAGGCGGTCTTTATCTATAGCTCCAACCGTCTCAAACCAGAGATTCGGATACTTCGCCATGAGTTTGTCAATGACAGGTAGAATCATCAGCAAGTCGTCTTGGTGAGAGTTAGAACCTGAATACCCTATGGTGATACGGTCTTTATGTTTTTCTACAGGAACGTGTTTCCAATCTCCGATGTCGTTCATATTCGGAATCACAAAGATAGGTTTCTTTATCTTGTGAACGTCGTAGAAGTGTTTCTCTAACCGTTCCTTAAGCGGCTCGGTAGATACCGTAAGAGCGTCTGCAAAGTAGAAAGAGGCTGAAAGTATCGCCCTGTTTCGTTTGCCTTTCTTAAAGTTGTCGTGGACGGGGTTAGATTCAGGAACGTCGAGGTAGTTATCATCTATATCGTAGACAAGTTTCTTTTTATATTTGTCCTTGAAGAAGGCTTGTGCGGCGGCGTTTGGCTCGCTTAGGTAGTGCATAATCCAAACCATGTCGTACTGTTGGAAGATGTTTGCCCAGTTACTGGTGAAATCTACCCCGTAGTCAACGATGTCCGTCCCGACAATGTCTACGTTGTAGTTCTTAAGCTGTTTAGCGGGCTTGAAGGTACGGTAGTAGCCCAAAGCCCCAAAGGTATTCTTCTTCCTTCGAGCGGGATGATGATTAAAATCGGTGAAGTGGGCTAGGATACTTTTCATTTTGGTATGTTTCTTATGAGGTGTGGCCAAATACGCACTGCGTCTCCCCGTTGGGCAAAGTGCTTATCCGAGGCTAATGTCCACGGAGCAAACTCGGAGTTCACTCGCATCCCCACGCGGTCTATAGCGTAAGGAAGTGCTATTTGGTCTCGTACCGAATACCGGCAATACTCGCTCCACCACGCGTTATTGAACTCCTGTACCTTCGGCGTGTTTCTCCTGATAATAAAATTGCCTATGTAAAGTCCTTTATTCTTCGCGAAGCCCGCTTCCTCATACGCTACCACTTGTTCGCGGATGTTAGCGGGGTCATCAAGTTTGCGGCGGACGCACTCTAACGCTTCTTCGTAGATACACTTCCTACCCTCATGTTCAAAGAAGAAGATGTCGTGGTCTTTGAGGTACTTTTCGACTAGCTTTTCTGGTTCGTCAATAAGCTCTATATTCCCGTCTACCCAAATCGTATACTCGCTGTCTATGTACTGATGGATGAGGAGTTTATGGATTCTAGAGTTTCTACGAGGGTCTTTGAACTTATCGTAGGCGGGACGATACTCCCACAAAGAGGACTCGAACGGTTTGTCTGAAAAGCACACGAACTTAGCCTTACCCCGTTTGTGAGTCTCGATAAGCTCATCCTTGCCGCCCGTAATACTCGTGACTACCGTGATATCCATGTGTTTATAGCGTCGCAGACGTACTTTACGTCCTTTTCGGTAAGCTCTACGTGCATAGGGAGAGAGATAATCTCCTTAAACACCTTCTCGGTAACGGGGAATTGCTCGTCTGTCTTTAGGAAAGGGTACTTATAGAGCGGTTTGTAGTGAAGACCTGCGGAGATACCTTTTTCTGCTAGGTAATCATAAAGACCATCGCGGTTAGGGACACGAATCGTGTATAGATGCCACGTCTTACTCGGATAAGGGCGCTTTATGCTCGGAGAAAGATACTTATCGTACCATTTAGCTACTTTTGCCCTATATGCGTTCCGCTCCTTCACGGTTTTAATTTGGGCAAGCCCTATAGCAGCAGTTACATCATTCATATTTGCCTTAAGACCGGGTTCTTGAATGTTATAGTCCCACGAATAGCGTTCTCCCGACCTATCGAATGTGTTTTTATCTATCCCGCACCATGAGAGAGCCTTAGCCCTGCGGTAAAGCTTTGGGTCATTTGTCGTAAGCATCCCGCCGTCCCCTGTAGGAAGGTTCTTAACCGCATGGAACGACCAACACGAGATGAGACCTTTATGCTTCTCGCCCCCTGAGTGCGCCATGTCATAGATAATTCCCTTCCCAAAGTCATTTCCTCCATACAAAACTTGTATATCAGCCTCACGGGTACACATAGAATACTCGTCTATGTCAACAAACTTCACCTTCTTCCCCGCGTTAATCACGCAAAGTGCTGAGGAGATGAACGTAAATGGGGAAACAGTGACTTCTTTCCCTAGCGGAGCTATGCGGACGGCTATGTCAAGCGCAGCAGTACATGAATTAGTTGCTACGGCGTACTTAGCACCACAAAGTTTAGCGAATTCTTTCTCAAACTCCTTTACCTTCGCTCCTTGTGCCCACCACCCGCTCTCCATCACTTCTAAGAAGTTCTTGAGTTCATCTCCCGCCGTCGTGCTTCTAAAGAGGTCTATCTTCATATCTTCTCTGCCCACACTTTCATGCGGGGTATTTCACGATGAACAACGGTCTCAAAGCGGGTTACATTGAACCCTGCGTCGGCAAGCTTCTTTATCATAAGTTCTTCAGTAAAGGCCATCTTATGGAAGTTCTCAGGGTAGGTCTGTGCGCCGAGAATGCCGTCCATCCAATTTTCGGTAGGTATTTTGCGCCATACATCCATCGTTCTTCCTGCATCTACTGTCTCGATAAAAAGAATGGAGCCTGATTTTAGTACCCGTGCCCATTCCCTTAAAACAGCATCTATCTCATGACGACCAAAGTGTTCAACGAGATTTCTCGTATAAATACCATCGTGCTCCTCATCCTTAAACGGAAGATTGGCCGCGTCTGCAACGACATCTATGTTAGAAAGCGGTCGAATGTCTACGTTCAGAAAGCCTTCCTGCTTTTCTGCCGTATCTCCTACTCCAAGGCGGATAATCATATGCGTTCGTATCTCATGATTACTTTTAGAGCAATCACATCTGCTGACCACTTATTCGGGATGGCCTGTTCACAAAAGCAGACCAAAAAATCACCAGATAGTTCAACACTATCAAAGTCTTTTATCTCCCCATTGACGAAATATACTTTAATCATAGGAGTTTAATTGCATCCATCCACTGCTTCGCTATCCGCTTCGGGTGGAACTTGAGGGCATACTCACGCATTTCAGGAACCCATTTCTTCGTATAGTCCTGCGTGTCCCAGTTGCGGGTCATAAATCCTCTGATACCCGATTCGTTAATCACGCGGTCGTACTCAGGGGTGTAGGAGAAGAACATGGGAAGTCCTATAGCCCAACCTTTAATAAGCTTGTTCATGCCCTTACTTTGCGAGAAATCGTCTTCAGGGAGGTAAATCACCCCGAAATCACACTCAGCAAGATTCTTGTCTATCGTCGCTAGATTCCATTCTAAGGCGTCATAACGCCCGTAGTGGCCGAGATACTCTTTCCCTACGATAGTCCTCACCCGCATACCTTTTTGCTCGAATACAGGGGCTATAGCGTTAATGTAGGAGTAGTTACCGTAGCCATGCCACCCGACGAGATTGGACTTGTTATAGTCCTCCTTCTTTGTACCGTCCCAATCGAGAGAGTCGTCTATAACGGGAGCTTCAGGGTAATACCTATGAAAGAAAGACGACCCGACCGTGACCATATCAGCATCCTCGGACATACGGACAAAGTCCGCTTTGTCCATGTAGTTATCGTCTATGTCATAGATGACTTTTGCGCCTTCGGCTTGGGCCTTCTCTAGCTCATCGTGGCGCAAGGCTTTCTGAATGATAAGGACATCGCCTTTCTTATAGTGGTCTGGCGGCCCTATCTTCGTGTTCTTCATGAACGGCAGCACATTCCATACTCGAAGACGGGAGGACGCTATATTCGAATCTCCCCACGGAATGATAAATATGCGATTGGCTTTCATAAAGGATACGACTTTAAATGCAAAGCCAGATAACGGTAATTGGTGTGGCCATAAGTAGCGCGATTTGCTTCAGCCATTTTACATAGATTATCTATCCCCATTGAAGAAAGATGCCCATAGATAATTCTTTCCCCGAAATATCTATCAGCCTTTTTCAATAACCAGTTATAGAGCTTCCATCTCATAGCCATTCAAGGTTAGCGGTCTGCCAGTCAATAGTGTTTTTCATACTCTCCTCAAACGAGAGCGGAGACTTCCATCCGGCTTCCTTGAGTGCTGTACCATCAAGGCCGTAGTGGAGGTCATGCCCAGGGTTTGCTTCATGGAAGTTCACCATCTCCGTCGAGTATTCCTTACCCATCAAGGTAGCAATTATCTTAACTAACTCTAGGTTATCTATCTGTAGGTCGCCCGTTATGTTGAAGCGGAGCGGTTCGTCTATCGCAAGCGGCTTATGATGGACTACAGGGATGTTATTGAGTATGAACAGAACGGCATCAGCCGCATTTCTTGAATGAATATAGTGCCGCGTTCCTATTTCCCCGTTCTTAGCAACATGTATCGGTATCGGCTTATTGTGCTGAAGACAATTCTGAATCATCGCGGGAAACTTAGAAGGTGCTTGCGTCTCCCCAAAGTTATTCATCGTATTCGTGATGATGAGCGGAACATCAAATGAACGCCACCATGCAAACGCAATAGCTTCCTGTGCTGCTTTAGACGCTGAATAGGGGTTAGAGGGCTTAATAGATGCCCACTCCTTATGACCTTTAGATTCCTTAGTTACGGGGCCATATACCTCATCAGTCGAGAAGTGAAGAAAGGTCTTCGGCTTAATAGCCCGCGCAAGCTCAAGCATATTGAGCATAAGCTCCACGTTGTTTCGTACCGTAGGAACGGGGTCGTCTATAGAGGCTTGAACGTCTGAAATGGAGGCGAGGTTGATGATGTGGGTTATGTTGCCCATCTTTTTCATCTCCCGCTCGGTAAACGGCGCATTAAGGTCGTGGACAATAACTTCTAGCCGCTCACGCCACTCAGGATGCTCGACAAACAGTAACGCTATCCTATCGGGATAGCCCTTGTGCCTGAATGAATCGGTCGCTACCACCTCCCAATCGGTGTTATGAAAGATGTGGGCGAGCATATGAATGCCTATCGCACCTCCCGCACCCGTTAAAAGAACTCTAGTCTTCTCCTTCATAGACGCCGTTTTTGTAGTCTTTAATAAACTGGGTAAGTCTATCCGTAATCTCACCTTGAGACCACATACGCGCAAACATCCCGTTCGGGAACTGATAGCGATGGGTAGGGTCTACAATGTCTTTAATGAGACTGGTTGAGATGACGGGTAAATCATAGTTCTTCCCCTTATAAAAGATATTAGAGAGTCCCGGTCGGTTCGGGTTCTCGGCCACACTAAAGTTAGGGTCTATCTTTCTAATAACAACCTCAAACTCTTGGGCATTCATAGGTAACTTTCTGAACCTTCAAGCAGGGCTTGGTTTATACCCTTTAGAAGCTCATAGGTAAATCGTCCCTGCTCCCTACTTACCTTAATCTCTTTCTCGAACTTACCCCATTTGAGGTTAAGAATGAGGTCGTACTTGTTCGAGAGCTTGTTCTCAAAGAGAAGCGGCGGCGGCAGTACCACCACCTTATTTTCCTGTTGCTGCTTCATAGGTTTCAATGAAGTTTAGTAATAGATTCATCGAGGCATTGACCACGTCTTCTTTCTTACGCCCTTTCACTTCGACGGCATTCCCATATCGCTCACCGTTCAACTCAAAGATATATGAGATTTTGTTCTTATGCACTAAAACATCAAAGTCTTGTCCTTTGTACGTGAATGTTGAGATGTTTATTTGTTTCATGTGGAACGATTACTCCCTTACTTCTCGGGTTGGGTGTGTAAGGTAACCAACCCGAGAGCAATCGTTTCCCCATTATACCTATTACCTCTAGAAGTAAAGGGTATAGGTGTGGATTAACTTGCGCGAGTCTGGTCAGTAGCACCCGTAGCAATCACGACAATCCAGTTCGTGTTAAGGGTCTTAACAGCAAACGGCATCTTCCAACCGACGGTTGAGAAGAGGTCGAGAGGGTTATCGGTGGAGTTGCCGCTCGGATTCTTCACGTACACCTTAGGTGCAGAGATAGAAGCGAGGTTGACAACGCCATATGCGTTCTTACCGAAGACATAGGTGTAGAAGGTGTCTGCGACGTTCGTTGCCGAAGTCGAGAAGCCCGTAGAAAGCACGATGGACGGGTTGTTCGTTTCCACGAACTCGACGCCATGAAGCTTACCTACGACACCGCGCTCAATTGCATCCGAAGTCGTATAGCGGTGAGCATCGAGCCATTCCGAGTTACCCATCAAGTCCATCGCCACCTGAGAAGCGAGAATACCTCGATAGAGGCCATTATCGAACTTCTGGGCTTTGTTGGTCTTGAGCGTGCGGACTGCCCTGCGGATTTCAAGGCCCGTAAGGATGTCCGTCGCATGGATGTTCGAGAACGTAGACGCAGACGCCGCACCCGTCGGGAACTGGATAGAACCTCCCGTTGCACCACCGTTAGTGGCGAGTTCCGCACGGATGAGCTGGTCAATGGATTCACCAGCGTTCTGGCCGTGAACCTCAATGTGCTCCTTAAGCCCAGTTTCTATGGAAGTCATCGAGTAGAGCGAGGAGACCTGCGTATATGCACCGTATTCCGACAACGTAGCTGACACGTTCGAGCCAGTCATATCTACTGCGGTCGGGTTTGCACCTTCCGAGAGAGCTGCCGTCACGATAGCCAAAGGCGTAAAGCGCGTCCACACAATCGACTTACCAGCGTTCATCGGAACAGGGCGTAACTGTGCACCGAAGTCGTGGCGCAGTTCTACCATGGCGCGGGTCAAGAAGACACGGTCATAGTACAGCTGCATGGTCGCTGTGAGGCCTGGGTTAGCACCTTGGGCGAGTGTAGTTGTAGTCATTTATTTCATTCACCTCAGCACAGTTAGTTCTTAACTGTTGCGAGGCAATATGGCCTCCAATTCTTTTACGGACATATTTGCAAGT
>Ga0310810_10000508_pt1 | contig 39471 bp, 40 predicted proteins | sample NCmetagenome_FD_207641 | JGI IMG/M metagenome (GOLD analysis project Ga0310810, IMG submission 207641) | Soil microbial communities from experimental microcosm in Duke University, North Carolina, United States - NC | ecosystem: Engineered > Artificial ecosystem > Soil microcosm > Unclassified ...
ATGTCTGAGCCACGCGAGGTCCGCTGCTATGACTACGTGACCGTGCCCTACGAGCGAGTCCGTGACCTGCTTCGTACCGACGCGGGGACGATCTTCTGCCGCGCCACAGCAGATGCGGCCGAGCGCGCCCGCGAGCTGATGGCCACGCTCCGTCTGGACGTGGGGCCGATCAAGGTCGGCGTGGACGTCAAGCTCCAGGCCACCGGCATCGCCGACGAGACCACCGCCACCGGCGACCCGCGGACTCGTCTGGACGTCACGTGGCACGCCGCCCAGGGCGCGGGCTTCTTTCCCACGATGGACGCGACGCTGAGCGTGTATCCGCTCTCGCCACGCGAGACACAGCTCGACCTTCTCGGCCGCTATCGTCCTCCGCTCGGCACGGTTGGGAATGCCATCGACGCCGCAGCGGGATACCGGGTGGCCGAGGCCACCCTGCTGCGGCTTCTCCGCGACGTCCGGACACTGATCATCACGGAGCGGGGTGTTGCCGCAGGAACGGCCTAGCCCAGGCGCGGGATTTCGCGAGCTCTTCACCCGGCCACGGAGCGGCGCCGCCCCTCGCCACGGGCTGAGGTGCGAATGCATCCATGGCAACCGCGGGCTCGGCGAACCTCAGGATCTCGCGGCCGCCGTCTACCCTGGGCCCCATGGAAGGGGTAGATCGGCGTGGACACGGCGGCCGCCCCTCACTTGGGTCAGCGAGCCAGGGAGATGACGATGATCGACGTGCCTCGCCTCCTTCCGGTCCTCGTCGTCGTCGCTGCCTGCGCCTCCGCCCCCCCGCCGCTCCCGACGAAGACCGCTCCGCAAGCTGGAACCGCGACCGATGTCGCGAACCGGTTCTACAAGGCGATGCAGTCCAACGACGTGCCCTCGGCGGAGGGACTCTTCAGCGACGAGCTGAAGACATCCATGCCACCGGAGCGGCTCCGCGAGACGTTCGACACGCTGCGCTCCAACCTCGGAGAGCTCAAGTGGTGGCAGCCCACCGGGGAATATCGGCAGACCGACTCCACGAGACTGGTCTATCGACTCGAGTTCGACCGAGGCAGCATGTCGGGCCTCGTCACTCTCGATCTGCGGTCCGAGCGGATCCTGTCGGTGCAGTTCCAGCCCCCGGGATAGAACGGGAGTAGACGGTCAGCTCCGCAGGTATGCCTCCACGACGTTCCGGACCTTCGTCCGGGCCCTGTGGAGCAGGACCCGCTGGTTCGCTTCCGACAGACGGAGCGCCGCACAGGCTTCCTGCCCGTCGCACCCGGCCACATCTCGCAGCTCGATCACCGCCCGCTGCCGGGGAGGCAGCGCCTCGATGGCGGCCCGGATGGTGTCGAGGATCTCCCGACGCTCCAGGGAGTCCCGGCTCCAGGCATCGTCCGGGGCAATGTCGGTGGCCCATTGCCACCCGCACCCATCGGACACCGCATCAGCGCCCCTCTCGGCACCGTCACGCTCGAGCATCGAGAGGGGAATGGTCCGTGACTCCCGGGTCGCCCGCGAGCGTGCCTGGTTCACGACGATGCCGAGGATCCAGCTTCGGAGCGTCCCGCGACCGGTCCACTGTCCGAGTCTACGCAGGACGACGACCCAGCAATCCTGGGCCACTTCCTCGGCGAGGGCGTCGTTTTTCAGGTGGAGACGTGCCAGCTGGATCATCGCCCGGTGGTGGCGCTTGACCAGCGTGAGAAAGGCCGGCTCGTCTCCGCGGAGCAGCGCGGCCCGCACGGCCGGGTCGCTCGTCGCGTGGGTCTCTGCAAGCTCCGATCGGCGGTCGAGGAGCACCCCGTGCCTCCCACGGCCACCGGGTAGCAAGCAGCGGGCCGCGAGACGTTGGTCGCCTTCGGCAAGCAAACGAAGAGGTTGGCCCGTGGCCGGGCCTTCGACCTACGACGGATCGTGGCTGCCCTCGAAATTTCGTGGGCGGTCCGTCCGCTTGAGGCCGAGCTTCTTGATCCGGCTCCGGAGGGTGTTGGGGTGGAGGCCGAGCTGCTTGGCGGCGCCCCGGTCACCCTCGATGACCCACCCCGAGCGATTGAGGGCGGCGAGGATGTGCTCCCGCTGCAGCGTTTCGAGGTCGGTGGGGGATGCGCCGTGGGCGGGCTCCGCCGCAGCCGTGGTTGCGCCGAGGATCTCCGGTTCGATCCGCAGCTCGGAGTCGGTGGCCAGGATCAAGGCCCGCTCGACGAGGTTCTGGAGCTCACGGACGTTGCCTGGCCATCGATAGGCGACGAGCCGCTCGAGCGTCTCTGGAGCGATCGTCTCGACGTGCCGGTCCACGCGCACCGCGTACTTCTCGACGAAGAACCGGACCAGCAGCGGAACGTCGCCGCGTCGCTCGCGCAGCGGCGGAAGGTCCACCGGAAAGACGTTGAGCCGGTAGAAGAGGTCCTCCCGGAAGGTTCCCTCCTGCACCGCCCGGTGCAGATCCCGATTGGTGGCGGCGATGAGCCGGACGTCGGTGTGGATCGTCTCGTTGCCACCGATCCTCTCGAACTCCTGCTCCTGGATCACCCGCAGCAGCTTCACCTGAGCGTCGGGTGGCATCTCCCCGACCTCGTCGAGGAAGATCGTTCCGCCGTTGGCCAGCTCGAAACGGCCGAGCCGCCGGGAAAGCGCGCCGGAGAATGCCCCTTTCTCGTGACCGAAGAGCTCGGACTCGATGAGCCCCGTGGGGAGGGCGGCGCAGTTGACCTTGATCAGAGGCTTCTCGCTGCGCCGGCTGCGGGAGTGTACCGCGCGGGCGATGAGCTCCTTGCCGGTCCCGGTCTCACCGGTGATCAGGACCGTGGCGTCGGTCCGGGCGACCCGGTCCACCTTGGCGAGGACCGCGAGGAGGGAGGGGCTACGTCCGACGATCTCCTCGAAGTTGTGGACCGACTTGATCTCTTCCTGCAGGTAGAGGTTCTGCGCCTTGAGCTTGTCCTGCTCCTGCTCCATCAGGACCTGCTCGGTGATGTCCAGGAACATCGTCCGGGTGTACCGGCCGTTGGGCTCCGGTCTCGACCACCACTGGATCCAGACCGGACGGCCGTCGTTCTTTCTCCGGAGCTCGAGCACCACGCCGCTGGTGTCGGCTCCTCGACCCACCGACGCCAGCGCCTCCTTCACTCGCCGCTGCGCATCGGGCGTATCGGGGACGAGAGAGGCGCCGAGGATCCCGGGGACGTCGTCAGGCTCGAGGCCGAGGATCCGCAGAGCGGCCCGGTTGGCGCTGATCAGCCGCGAGTCGAGGTCCTCGCGCACGTAGGCGATCGGCGCCTCGTCGTAGAGGTCGCGGTAGATCTCCAGGGGCTCGGTCTCGGCTTCCGATCCCCCGGGACCGTCGCGAACCTCGGTTGCCTCTTCGGGCGGATCGCTCACCGCAGCTCCGGGCACCGACGCCTTGCGTCGCAGGCGCCACGAGATTTCGTAGCACCTCCGAGAAACGGTGACCAGCCATCGCCGTAAGGGCACGACTTCGGTCCTCGAGCGTCTGGCGCGACCCGGCCCGGAGATTGCTCTCGACGCATCCATGCTTCGCATCACCGAGACGGAGACGGAGACCGGCGGAAGTCTGCGCGTGGAGGGGCGTCTGGCAGGGGCATGGGTGGACGAGCTGCGGCAGGCCTGCCTGCGACACCGGGCCCGGACGCTCGACCTCCACGGACTGCAGACCGTCGATGTGGATGGACTGAGACTGCTCCGGCAGCTCGCCTTCGAGGGGATCGCCCTCGAGCGTCTGTCGGGGTACGTCGCCGCCTTGCTGGCGGATCCGCCGTGAGCGACACCGTTCGAGATTCGCTCCGGACGCCGGGTCCAGGTCCGTAACGCCGGCGGGGATCAGGGCCACCGAGCCCGGATGAAGCCTTCGATCCTCTCCCTGCTGTGGGTGCTCGCGGTCCCGCCGACCTTCGCTGACGGACTGCCGACGAAGGAGGTCCTGACGCTGCGCGCGGCCAGGGCGATCGCCGACGCTGCGGAGGCGGAGGCAGCACGCCGTGGTGCAGCGGTGGTCATCGCCGTGGTGGACGATGGTGGAAATCTCCTGGTGCTGCACCGCCTCGACGACACCCAGGTCGCGAGCGTCGAGGTGGGCATCGCCAAGGCGCGTACCGCAGCGATCTTCCGGCGACCGAGCAAGGTCTTCGAGGACCAGGTCAGGAACGGACGGGTCGCAGCCCTCGGGCTGCCGGGTGCTGCGCCACTCCAGGGCGGGATCCCGATCATCCACCGGGGCAAGGTGATCGGGGCGATCGGCGTGAGTGGCAACACGCCACAGGAGGACGAGGACATCGCGAAGGTCGGTGCCGGAGCTCTGCCCGACCCTTGAGCATCGAGGTGCCGGTCGGAGGGCTCCCGCTCGTCGACGCTCGCGGCGTCACGTCTCGAGGTAGTCGAGGTCCCGGTCGAAGGTCTCTGGCGTTCCGAGCACCGCCGCCATCGCGACGCCCACACACGCTGCCCCCAGCAAGCCCGCGCTGGCGCGGAGCCCGAGGGACGGCACCAGGCCGTGGAAGGCCGCCGCAATCGGAATGATCGACCCGCGCACCAGGTTGGACAGCGAGGTCGCGACCGTTGCCCGGAGGTTCGTCCCGAACTGCTCCGCGGCGGCAGTGACGAAGAGGACCCAGTAGCCGCTCCCGATGCCGAGCGGCAAGCACAGCGCGTAGAACCCCTCCGGTGAGAGGCCGCGCCAGCCGAGCATGGCCCAGACGGTCGCCCCGAGCAGGACCAGGTAGAGGAGCATCACCTTGCGGCGGCTCCGGAGCGCCTGACTCAGCAGGCCGCTGGAGATGTCGCCGATCACGAACCCCACGTACATGTTGAAGAGGGCAGGGGCGACCGCGAGTGGAGCGGCGAGGCCGAGGCCCTTGCCGATCTCGGGCGCGAGCGAGATCAGGATCCCGATCGCGTACCAGATGGGCAGGCCGGTGAGGAAAGCCCGGACATAGCGCCAGACCCGTTCACGAGAGCCGAGCAACAGCAGAAGGTTCCCTCGCGGAACCGAGGTCCTCGCCAGCGAGCGAAAGAGCGCCGACTCCTGAACGGCGAGACGGAGCCCGAGGAGAACCAGCCCTGCGACGCCTCCGACGACGTAGGCGCTTCGCCAGGGCAGCGTCGTACCGACCCAGGGAGCAACGAGGCCACCGGCCAGTCCGACGGATGCGATGATCGCCGTGCCGTACCCGCGCCTGCGAGTCGGCATCAGCTCGCTGACCAGCGTCACCCCCGCTCCCAGCTCCCCGGCGAGACCCAGACCGGCGATGAACCGGCAGGCCGCATACGCCTGGACGGAGTTCACCATGGCGTTGCCGAGGTTGGCGAGCGAATAGAGGAGGATGCTCCCGAAGAGCACCGACCTTCGGCCTGCTCGATCGCCATAGAGACCGAAGAGGATGCCGCCCATCATCAATCCGGCGTTCTGGATGCTGAGGAGCGTCAGGCCAGTCCCGAGCTGTTCCGTTGCCGGTACGCCGAGCTCACGGAGGCTGCTCACCCGGACCACCGAGAAGAGCAGGATGTCGAAGACGTCGACGAAGTAGCCCAGCGCCGCGACGGCGATCGCGAGGACCACCGCGGTCCCCACCACCGGATCGGCAGTCCTGGGGATCGAGACGGATCCCGTCATGGTCCCTCCCACGGTGAGGCCGCGGGGCAGCGCGGTCACGCCAGTGCCCCGAGGGCACATGAGGTCGTCTGAGGGAGGCCCGAAAACGTAACGCTCGGCTCGTCCGTCCTCTCTCCAGGGTCGATGATCCGCCGCGACGCGCACGCCCTGGTGAACCTGTCCCTGTCACGCAAGCTCCTGTTCAGCCTGGGTTTGTTGGCCGGCGCCGCGCTGTTCACGGCCGGGGTCGGGCTGTCGGTGCTGCTCACCAGCTGGACCCTCAGCGTGCGTGGATTCCTGGGCTGGGGGTCGATGCTCATGAAGGTGCGGAGCTACGACGTCGCCTGGTTCCAGGGGATCTTCGCCGCACACCTGGTCTCGCTGGGGCTGGTGGGCGGACTGGCCTTCCAGCTGTTCCGGAGGGTGGCGCTGGGGCGCCGGGCCCGGGCGGCCGTCACCGGGCTTCTGCTCGGGCTGGGGATGCTCGACGTCCTCTGCTGGGTGCTCCTCCCCATGCTCGGTGTCGCCCGTGCGCTCCTCGGCCCGGTGGTGCTGCTGCTCGGCCTCGGCCTGGCGTACCTGGTGGGTCGGCCGTTCCAGGACATGTGGCTCTACGAGCGGTGGAGTGCCCGCGAGCGGAGGGAGCCTTACCGGGTGGTGATCGTCGGCGGGGGATTCGCGGGCCTGTACACCGCGATGGAGCTGGACAGGCGATTGGGTCACCACCCGAGGCTCGAGATCACCGTCGTGGATCGGCGGAACTACTTCCTGTTCCCGCCGCTGCTCCCCTCCGTGGCCACCGGGGCCATCGAGACGCGGCAGGTGACCTACCCCTTCCGGCGGATCTTCGAAGCCACGAACGTCGTCTTCCGGAAGGAGTCGGTCGAATCGATCGACCTGGCGGCGAAGATGGTGCGTACCCGCGCGGACGTGGACGAGCAGTCGGCGGCGTGCCACCGGGAGCTCCGTTACGACGCCCTGGTCCTCGCCCCGGGGAGCGACACGCAGACCTTCCGGACGCCCGGAGTCGCCGAGCACGCGTTCTTCATGCGTGAGCTGGGTGATGCGGTCTCCGTCCGGAACAACATCATCGACTGCTTCGAGCTCGCCGCACAGGAGGCCTCAACCGAGCGTCGCAGGGCATTGCTCCGGTTCGTCGTGGTCGGCGGCGGGCCCACCGGTGTCGAGCTGATGGCGGAGATCCGGGATCTCATCGAGCACGTTCTCTTCGTCCGCTACCCGGAGGTGGATCCCACCGAGGTGGACCTCGTGCTGGTGCAGTCGGCGCCGCAGCTCCTCCCGGGCTGGCATCCCAGCGTCGCGCGACGGGCCACGGAGCAGCTGCGTGCGCTGGACGTCCGGGTACTCACCGGCCGGAAGGTGCTCTCGGTGAGCGAGTTCAGCGTCTCGCTCGATCAGGACGAGACGCTCGCCACCCGGACCACGGTCTGGTGTGCCGGCGTGAAGCCAGCGGGACTTCTGTCTGCGGTGGATCTTCCAAAGCACCCCTCGGGGAGAGTTCCCGTCGGGGAGGACCTGCGCGTCCCCGGGCACCCGGCCGTCTTCGTCCTCGGCGACGCCTCCCTCGCGCAGCACCAGGGAAAGCCGCTGCCGCCGCTGGGACAGGTCGCGTTCCAGCAGGGCACGCAGACCGGACGAAACCTGGTCCGCCTGATCCGGGGAGAGCCGCTGAAGCCGTTCCGCTATTTCAACTACGGCGCACTGGTCTCGGTGGGTGAGCACTTCGCCGCCATCGACCTGCTCGGAGTCCGGCTCTCGGGCGCGCTGGCCTGGTTCATCTGGCGGACCCTGTACCTCACCAAGCTCGTGGGCTTCGGCAACAAGGTCCGCGTGATGCTCGACTGGACTCTCGACCTGCTGGTCGAGAGGAGCATCAGCCAGATCTCCGCCACCCGTCAGGATCTTCGATCCGCAGCCGGGGACGTTCACGTAACGCTTCGAGCGGGCGGGAACACCTGAGCTTCATGCTGGCCCCGTTGACCCTCGCCCTTCTCTCGGCTGCCCCCGCGGCGCTTCGCGTCGATGGGAAGGCCGGAAACAACACCCTGAACGGGGTCTTCGACGCGCCCCTGGGCGAGCGCATCACCGCCACCTCGTCCGCGGTCGCCTGCGAGCTTCAGCTCGGTCCCGAGGGGCGGAACCTCATGGGGAGCTGCTCTGTACCGCTGGAGAGCATCACCGTCGATGCCGACTCGACGAAGAGCGACCACTTCCGGCAGTGGGCCACCAACCGCAAGACCGACCCCGCTCGATGCGTGCTGGCGGCGAGTCTGGAGAAGGTCGCGCTCTCCTTGCCGCGAACGCCTGGCGAGACCACCGACTTCCAGGCGGAGGTTCCCTTCACGGTGTGCGGCCGGCCTCGTGAGGACGGCGGCCGGGAGCACGTCGCGGGGACCGTCACCCGCCTCGACGACGGGTGGTTTCGCGTCCGGGCCCGGGTCGAGCACTTCCACCGCGAGGCCTACCGCATCGGCCCGCGATTCACCGAGGGCTGGCTCGCGCGTGTGCAGTCGCTGGCGAAGGTGGTCGCGGAGGAGGGGACGCTGGAGCTGACCCTCTTCGCCTCCGTCCCCGAGGCTTCCGCCCGCCCCCGCGCGGGCCGAGACAACGCGCCGTGCTTGCCGCGGCCGTCCACCCGCAGTTCCAACGAAGAGAGGAAGTGTCGAACATGAATGCAAAGAGCTTCAAGGGTGCCCTCATCGCCTCGGCGGTCTGCGCGATGTTCGCCACCGCCGCGCACGCCGGGGACAAGGCCGCCGGCCACGACAAGGCTGGTGGAGATGTGAAGTGCTCCGGGATCAACTCCTGCAAGGGCACCGGATCGTGCGCTGGCGGCGGCCATGGCTGCGGCGGCCAGAACGGCTGCAAGGGCCAGGGCTGGGTCCCGACCAAGACCGAGAAGGAGTGCACGGACAAGGGCGGCAAGGTCGTCGTCGCCAAGAAGTAGCGCGTGCCGGCGATGCCGGAGCCGAGCTGCCGACCTGCGGCGGACGGCTCCGGTGTCCCCTCGTCACGCCTGGAAACCCCATGGTTCCGTTCCTCGGCCACGGCATCGGCCTGCGCACGAAGCACTTCCCCGAGCTGCTGGAGCAGGGGCGACGCGCAGACTGGTTCGAGGTCATCACCGAAAATTTCCTCCACGTCGGCGGCCGGCCCCGGGCGGTGCTGGAGGCGGTGCGCGCGGATCGCCCCGTGGTGCTCCATGGCGTCTCGCTGTCCATCGGCTCGGTGGACCCGCTGAACGAGGAGTACCTCCGCGACGTGCGTGAACTGGCCGATGCGGTGGAACCAGCCTGGGTCTCGGACCATCTGTGCTGGGGGGCCTTCGGACGCCACAACGCGCATGACCTCCTCCCGATGCCCTTCACGGAGGAGGCGCTCTCCCACGTCGTCTCGAGGGTCGTCGAGGTCCAGGAGCGCCTCGGCCGGCGGATCCTCCTGGAGAACGTCTCCAGCTACCTGAGCTACGCGGCCTCGACGATCTCCGAGTGGGATTTCCTCGCGGAGGTCGCGCGCCGGGCGGATTGCCTCATCCTCCTCGACGTGAACAACGTGCACGTGAGCGCGACCAACCACGGCTTCGACGCCCTCACGTTCCTCCACGGCATTCCCCAGGATCGGGTGGCGCAGATGCACCTGGCGGGACATCAGGATCTGGGCACGCATCTCCTGGACACCCATGACGCGCCGGTGCCGGACCCGGTCTGGGCGCTGTACCGGGACGCCGTCCGTCGCTTCGGCCGCGTGAGCACGCTCGTCGAGTGGGACGATCGCATCCCGCCGCTGGACGAGGTGCTTGCGGAGGCGGAGAAGGCCAGGAGCCTGGCGAGCGGCGTGCTCGAGCGTGCGGCGTGACGCTGTACGAGCTCCAGGCGCTCCTTCACGGGCGAATCACCGGCATCGTCCAGGATCGAGAGGGCGAGCTCCGGCAGCAGGTGTTGCCTCGCCCCTCCCTGCCTGCGCTGGAGCGGGTGGAGATCTACGAGAAGATGTACCTCCACCGGCTCGTGCACGCGGTGGCCGAGGATGTTCCGCACACCGCGGCGATGCTGGGAGACGAGAGCTTCCTGGACCTGGTGCGCGAGTACCTGCGCGACCATCCCAGCCGCTCGCCGGACATCGGCCAGGTCGGCCGCCATTTCGGCGCCTGGCTCCGGGGGCGGGACGGGTTCCGCGTGGACCTACCGGACCTGGCGGTGCTCGAGCGGGTGCGTTCCGAGGCACGGAGCGCACCCGATGCTCCGGTCGCAGGCGCGGAAGAGCTGCACTCCTTTCCACCCGGTGCGCTTCCGGGCACGCGGTTCGTCTTCTCCCCCTCGCTCCGGGTCCTTCGCCTTCACCATGACGTGCGCGCGCTCTGGGACGCGCTGGACGCGAACCAGACCGAGCTTCCCACCCCGGCGCGACGGCCGACGACACTCGCCGTCTGGCGTCAGGAGTTCAAGGTCTTCCATACCGCTCTGTCAGGATCGGAGGCCGACGCTCTGGAGGTCGCCCGCGAGGGCGGAACCCTGGAAGACGTCTGCGCCGCGTGCGCTGGCGAGCCCGAACCCGCGGAGGCCGCGTTCCGGACCGTCCTGAGCTGGTTCGCCGACGGCTGGGTGGCAGCCGTCACGAAGCCGGGTCCTCGAGGAACGCACTAGCTCCTGGTGACGAAACCGGTCGGCCGGAGCGACGAGGCCACGGGGACCGGCGCGTGTCCGCAGAAGATGCAGCGCTGGGACTCCGGGTGGTGAAGCTTCGGGCATGCCGGACGCGCGCGCGTGGCGAGAAGGGCACCCAGGTTCATCCCCAGCAGAGGGCCTGCGACGTAGAGCCAGAGCACGTCCCACTGCCCGGCGCCCCAGGCGGAGCCGAACGAGCGCGCCGGATTCATGCTCATTCCCGAGACCGGCGCCTCGACGCTGATGTACGTCGCGACGAGCGCCCCGACCACCAGTCCCGTGAAGCGCGCCCAGCGCGACCCGGTGAGCGCAACCACGGCTGACATCAGGATCGCGGAGATGACGACCTCGGCGGCGAGCGCCGGGGCCACACCCCAGGGTCCTGGACGGGTCATCACGAAGCGTACCGACGCATGGCCGAGTCGCGGGCCGAGGAGGGCCGAGGCGAGCGCGACGCCGAGCACCGCTCCGACGAGCTGGCCGCCGATGTATCCCGCGACGTCGGCGCTCCGGATCCGTCCCAGGCGCCAGAAGGTGAGGGTGGTGGCCGGATTGATGTGGGCGCCGGATCGCCCGCCCCATGGAGAGTAGATGATGGCGATGGCCGTCGTGCCCATGGCGAGCCCCATCACGATTCGCCGGATCAGAGGACTGCCGATCGCCTGGTGCACCGGGGACTCGGGGTGCTCGAGCAGCACCCCGAAGCTGCACGCGGAGACCATGAAGGCGCCGAGCAGCACGGCCTCGATGGCGTACTCGGGCAGATGGTCCAGGAAGCGACGCATGCCTCAGGCGCCTCCGAGCCGGGCCATGACCCGGAGGACCTCGGCCACGCTCCAGGCCTGCGCCGGCGCCCCGACCGGGCGAAAGGGAGGCTCGGGCTCGAAGCACTCGGGGAGCTGGCCGAGACAACCCGTCTCCATCCGGCCGAGAAGCGCGGCGATGCTCGACCGGGCCCGAGCCCGGGTCTCCGGCGAGTCACCGCGGACGGCGAAGAGCGCATCCACGTAGGGACCCACCAGCCAGGGCCAGACCAGTCCCTGGTGATAGGCGGAATCACGCTCGGCGGGGCCGCCGCGGTAGGTCGGTCGGTATCCGGGGTCGCCGCGAGCCAGCGTGCGCAGGCCCACCGGCGTGACCAGCGCAGCCTCGACCGTGTCCAGCGCCATCCGTCGGCGCCTCCCGTCGAGCAGCGGGAACGGCAGCCCCAGGGCGAGAAGCTGGTTCGGTCGCAGCCGCGAGTCGGGACCCTCGGGAAGGATGACGTCGAAGCAGCAGCGCCGCGCGTCGTTCCAGAAGGCGCGGTCGAACGCGCCGGCAACTCGATCCGCCTCGCGGCCGAAAGACCTTGCCCGTGGGCCGTCCGCGAGCTTGCGTGCCCATCGCTCGGCCAGCCGGAGCGCGTTGTACCAGAGGGCATTCACCTCGACCGGCTTGCCGTGGCGAGGCGTGACCGCTGCCCCGTCCACCCGGGCGTCCATCCAGGTCAGGTTCGTTCCGGGTTCGCCGGCGACGAGAAGGCCGTCCACCGGATCCACGTGAATGCCGTGATGGGTCCCGCGAACGTGCGCATCGATGATCTCGCAGGCCGCGGGGTAGAAGACGTCCCGCACGAACGCGGGAGAGCCGCCGGCTTGCTCCCAGGCGTGGACCGCCTGGAACATGAACAGGGTCGCGTCCACCGTGTTGTACTCGGCCGGGCCCGCGGCATCGGGAAAGCGATTCGGCACCAGACCCCGGTCGAGGTGAGCGAGGAAGCCCTGCAGCACCTCGCGGGCCTCCTCCAGTCGGCCGCCGGAGATGAGCAGGCCGGGGAGGGAGATCATCGTGTCTCGCCCCCAGTCGGTGAACCACGGATACCCGGCGATGAGGGTCGCCGTCCCGTCGCTGCGGCGGACCCGGTACGCATCCGCGGCGCGCTCCAGCCGCGCCCTCCCTTCGGCGGTCTCGTCGCCGGGGCGTCCTGAACTTCCTGCCCGGCGGAACAGCGAAGCCAGCGCGTCGAGGTCGAGCGGACGAGACTCGATGCTCGCCGCGACGACCTGTTCACGCCCGGGGCCGAGCTCCAGCTCGAAGCTCCCCGGCAGCAGGAGGTCCTCCCGGAAGTCGAGCCCGCGATCCAGCTCCTCGAGGTACTCCACGTTCTCGTGCCACGCCGGCGCCGCGGCGAACGCGCTTCCCCGGTGAGAGAGGCGGAGCGAGGGCAAGTCGCCGTATGGCTGGAATCGCACCACGCGCGCGCCCTGTCGCTCCTGCTCCTCGAAGCCGGCCCAGGCGCCGGAGTTTCGGTGCGTGAGGGCGTGGTAGTCGCGGAAGGCGAGCAACGGCTCCACCCGGAGGCGGAGAGGCGCGGAGCTCGCGTACCGAACCACGACGGTCTGCTCTCCCGGGACGAGCAGGACCCGCCGCTCCACCTCGACCCCGGCCACCGACCACGTCCACACCGGGCCGTCCTCGAGCGCGAAGCGGCAGAGACGCAGGTGTCCGTCGGGGTGGAGCGTCCCGGGATACTGGTTGACCGAGAGCGGCACCGGACCCTCCGGCGTGAGCGCGGTCTCTTCCAGGCGGGCGAGCGTCACGACCCGCTGCACCGGAGGATGCAGGCTCGCCACCAGCAAACCGTGGTAGCGCCGCGTGTTCGAGCCGGCCACCGTCCCCATCGCGAAGCCGCCGGTGCCGTTGGTGAGCAGCCACTCTTGCCGCGAGGCCCGCGGATAGAAGGTGCAGACCTCCCGCGGCACCAGGATGGGCGCGGGCACGGTGACCATCGCCGGAGCGCGCACGGAGGTGACCCGCGCCGCACCTGTCTCGAGCGCCCTCACGAGGGCCGGACCTCGAGGAAGGCCTTGATGACGCCCTTCGTTCCGTTCAGGGCCTCGAAGAGCAGAGGCCAGCTGTCGAATCCCCGGACCGGGTGGGTGAGGAGCTGCTCGAGCCAGCCGGGGTATGCCGCCTCGGCGTGGATGAGGTCACGCACGCCCTGCTCGAAATCGACCCGGCCCGCGTTCACCGTACCGAGCATCAGCTTGTTTCCGAGCACGAAGGACTGGTTGATGTGGTCGGACGGGACCTCCACCGTCCTCCCGCCGCCAGTGATGCTGGACAGCACGAGCACGCCGTTCTTCGTCAACGCGCGCATGCCGTCGAAGACGAGCGGGCTGAAGCCCGAACACTCGAAGACGACGTCGTAGCCACCCTCGGCCTCCGCGGCCTGGACCACGTTCCGTTCCAGGGCGCAGACGTACCGGGCACCGGTGGCCTCGACCAGGCTGGCGTTGACGTTCGGCCTGGGGGCGAGGGCGAACGTGTCCACCTTCAATCCCCGGAGCCTGAGCACCAGGGTGGCCATCAGGCCGATCGTGCCGGCCCCGAGCACCGCCGCGCGACGCGGGCGCCAGACCTTGAGCCGCCGCTGAGCTTCGAACGCCTGACCGATTCCCTTCTCCACGACGGTCAGCGGCTCGAGCAGCACGCCGACCCTGGACAGTGTCGCAGGAAGCTTGACCAGCCAGTCCGCGCTATCCACGTACTCCTCGGTGAGGAAGCCATGGAGCCGGCTGATGCCCCGCTCGAAGTATTCGTCGTCGGTCGTGAAGTCCTGCATGCCGATCGTGTCGTAGACGCTGGTCCCGGGACGTCGAACCATCGCGACCACCAGGTCGCCAGGTTCCAGCTCGGTGACTGCCGGGCCGACCTCGACCACTCGCCCCAGGCTCTCGTGGCCGAGGACGAGGAAGCCGGCCCCGGCGGGTGCCTCGCCGTACTCGGCGTCGTGGATCTCCCGGTCGGTGCCGTCCACACCGACGCGGAGGACCTCCACCCGGACGCCGCGGCCCCCGGGAACGTCCGAAACGTCCGGACGAGGAAGGTCGGCCAGGTGGGCGCTTCCCGCCTTGCCAGGATGAACCGCGACCGCTCTCATGACGCTCTCCTCTTGGGTTCCACCGCCGGGGTTTCCGCGGTCGGCATCTCGTGGCTCTGCTGCAGCAGCTTGGCGACCAGCCCGGTCCAGCCGGTCTGATGCGACGCTCCGACTCCAGAGCCGTCGTCGCCGTGGAAGTACTCGTGGAAGGGGATGAGGTCCCGGAAGTGCGGGTCGTCGTCGAGCCCGGGGTGACCTCCGAAGACCGGACGCCGTCCGCTCCCGTCGCGGAGGAAGATGCGTGAGAGGCGCCGCGAGAGATCGGCCGCGACTTCGCGAAGCGTCGCCTGCTTTCCGGACCGGGCCGGGTACTCCACCGTGAACGCGTCGCCCAGGTAGTGATGGAACTTCTGGAGGGACTCGATGAGCAGGTAGTTGACCGGGAACCAGATCGGCCCGCGCCAGTTGCTGTTCCCTCCGAAGAGACCGGTGCTGCTCTCCCCGGGCTCGTAATGAACGCCGTAGGTCGTCTCGTTCAGCCGGAGCTCGTAGGGGTGATCGAGGTGCTCCCGGCTCACGCTGCGGATCCCGTAGGGGCTGAGGAAAGCCTCCTCGTCGACCATCCGCTGCAGGATGCGCCGGAGTCGGTCGGGGTTGACGATGCTGAACAGCCGGCGCCCGCCGACACCCGGGGTCCGCATGCATGCCACTCCGGCGGTCAGGTCTGGCCGATGATCGATGAACCATTCCAGCCGGCGGGCGAAGGCGGGCACCTTCGCGAGCTGGTCCGGATCCAGCGTCTCGACGGCGTAGAGGGGGATCAGGCCGACCATGCTTCGCATCCGGAGCGGGATGCGCTCGCCGCCCGGGAGGTGCAGCACGTCCGTGTAGAAACCGTCCTGCTCGTCCCAGAGCCCGAGCGTGTTCATCGCGTGCGCGATGTTGACGAAGTGCTCCCAGAACTTGCTGGCGACGTCCTCGTAGGTCTCGTCGGCGCAGGCCAGCTCCATCGCCATCCGGAGCATGTTCAGGCAGTACATCGCCATCCAGCTCGTGCCGTCCGACTGCTCGATGTGCCCGCCGGTGGGCAGAGGCGCGCTCCGGTCGAACACGCCGATGTTGTCCAGGCCGAGGAAGCCACCCTGGAACACGTTGCGTCCCTCGGCGTCCTTCCGGTTCACCCACCAGGTGAAGTTCAGCATCAGCTTGTGGAAGACCCGGCGGAGGAAGGCGAGGTCCCCGGAGCCGCGCCGCTTCTTCTCGATCTGGTAGACCCGGAGCGCGGCCCACGCGAGCACCGGCGGGTTCACGTCGCCGAAGGCCCACTCGTAAGCCGGGATCTGGCCGTTCGGGTGCATGTACCATTCGCGGAGCAGGAGGACGAGCTGCTCCTTCGCGAAGTCCGGGTCGACCAGCGCCAGCGGGATGCAGTGGAACGCGAGGTCCCAGGCCGCGTACCAGGGGTACTCCCACTTGTCCGGCATGCTCAGGACGTCGGCGTTGTGGAGATGGCTCCAGTCCGAGTTGCGTCCGTCCCTTCGTGAACCAGGCGGCGGCGGCTGGCTCGGATCGCCGTCGAGCCAGTCGCGAACCACGTAGTGGTAGAACTGCTTGCTCCACAGCATGCCCGCGAGGGCCTGGCGCATGACGTTGCGTCCGTCGTCGCTGAGCTCGGCCGGGATGACGCCGGCGTAGAACGCGTCGGCCTCGGCCTTCCGGGCGGCGAAGGTCGAGTCGAAGTCCGCGCCAACGCCGGAGCTCGCCGGCTCCGTCGATTCGCCACGGGTGAGACGGAGCCTGACGCTCCGGCTCGTTCCCGCCGGAAGCGTGAGCTGGATCCATGCCGCCGACTTGGTTCCCACCTGCTCGGGGTTCACTGCCTCGGCCCGGCCCTCTATGGCCCGGAGCGTGAAGCTCCCCTCGACCGGGTGCCGGGTGCGGACTCCGACCGGGCGCCCGCGGGCGTCCCGGAGGGCCTCCAGTCGAGGCTTCGGCTCACCGCGTCCCCAGGACCAGACGTTGCGAAACCACAGCGTGGGCAGGAGGTGGAGATGAGCCACGTCCGGCCCGCGATTGGTCATCGTGACGCGGACCAGGACGTCATCGACGTCGGCCTTGGCGTAGTCCACCTGGACGTCGAAGTAGCGGTCCCCACCGAGGACGCCGGTGTCGAGCAGCTCGACCTCGCGGCTGCCACGCCCAGCCTCCCGATTGCGGCGAAGCAGCTCCTCGTACGGATATGGCCGCTGCGGATACTTGTAGAGCATCCGCATGAAGGAGTGCGTCGGGGTGCTGTCGAGGTACCAGTAGAGCTCCTTGCAGTCCTCCCCGTGGTTGCCCTCCTGCCCCGTCAGACCGAACAGCCGCTCCTTGAGGATGGGATCCACTCCGTTCCACAGGGCGATGGAGAAGCAGAGGACCTGATGCCGATCCGAGATTCCGGCGATGCCATCCTCGTTCCAGCGGTAGGCGCGACTCCGGGCGTGATCGTGCGGCAGATCATCCCAGGCCGTCCCACCGGGGCTGTAGTCCTCCCGGACCGTGCCCCAGGCTCGCTCGCTCAGGTACGGCCCCCACCGCTTCCAGTGCTTCTCCCGTCGCCGGGACTCCTCGAGCCGGCGTTCTTCCGCACCGGTGGAGGTGGAACGGAGCTTGGTGACGGTCGGGCTCATCGGGACTCCAGCTGGAGGACGTGGCCGTCCGGGTCGCGGACCCGGAGCGGGAGTTGGTCGAAGGACGGCGAAGCACCGGGGACCGTGACGAAGCGCGCGCGCGCAGCTCGGAGGCTGGCCACCAGCGTGGGTCCCTCGCGGGAGATGATCCGCACCTGCCAGTGGAAGATGTCGCTTCCGCGCTCATCGGCGGGGTAGGGGCGTCCATCGCGCGGAGCGAGGTACTCCAGGAACTCGATGCCCGGCCCCTTCCCCGCACGGACCTGGGTGATGCGCAGACGCGCGCCGAACACGCCGTTCAGCCGCTCCTGCTCCGGACCGTGGTTCTCGGAGTGGCCGGCCTCGGCGAGTCCGAGCCGGTCCCGGTAGAAGGACAGCGAGGCCTCGGTGTCGCTCACCACCACCGCGGTGTGGTCGATGCCAAGCGTCAGCGGAACGTCCTTGCCGGCCCGGTGCCAGCGCGCCGCGCCCTTGCCCGGCGGGAACCAGATGACCTCCAGGACGTGCCGGTCGGGGTCGCGGAAGTAGAAGGCCTTGATGCCGCCCGCTTTCGGATTCCAGGCGGGGAGCTCCTGAGGTCCGGCGGAGGCGTGCTCGACGTGCGCTTCACGGAGACGGGCGTAGGCTCGATCCATGTCCGAGACCACGATCGCCACGTGCTGAAAGTCTCGGTCGTTGCTCCGCGCGTCGACCGGAACGGGTCGACCCTTCTGGGCGAGGTACTCGGTCAGCTCCAGGCACTCGGCACCGAGCACGAGGCGTGCGGTGCGCGTCCGCGCGGCGAACACCCCGGTCCGGTGTTCCAGCTCCGGCCCGACCTCCTCCCACTCCCCATCGGGGCGGAAGCCGAGCACCTGCACGTAGAAGTCACGCGCACGAGCGAGGTCCGAGACGGTGCTCCCGATGCAGCCCACCTCGTCCACGCCCGCCGCCGTAGCCGGTCCGGCGAGGAGCAGGAGAAGGAGGGCGGCGGCCCGGGCCAGTGCTCGCGGGTGGGCAGGAAGGGTGGGTCGGGGCTCGTTGGTTCGGGGCACGCGGCGCTCTCCTCGCCACTCCCCGGGTATGCGGCTGCGGGCCTCGCGTTACACGGCGGCCACCGTCGCAACGCCCAGCCCGGCGCGCTCGACGATCCATCGGGACTGCCACTCGATCTCGCGCTCCAGCACGCCAGGCGTCCCATCGGCAGCCATCGCCGCGTCCGCAGCATGACGTGCTGCGGCGGCTCCCGCACCCTCTGCAGCCCGGTATGCCGAGGCGCCGACGTATCCGGCCGTCGCCGTTCCCGGCGTCGTTGCGTCCGTCGCGAGCTCCTGGGCCACGCGGTGCAGCTCGAGCGGGCTCCGGGTCTGCCGGAGCGCGTCGGCATCCGCGGTACGCCCCTCGCGCAGGAAGAGCGAGACCGCCAGGTCGCGGGCCCGCTCCGCACAGGCCACGCCGTAGGCGCGGAGTGCGACGTCGTCCCAGCCGTTCACGCGCCGGACCAGCCGCCCGCGACGTCCCGCGATCTGGGTGGGCAGCATGCGGATCGGTCCCTCGAGCTCCACCTCCCACAGCTCGGCGTTGACCCACCAGGGAAGGTCGGAGAGCCGGCAGGCGAAGACCTCGCCACCGGGCGGCTGGATCCACGGCCCAGGCGCGCCCGTCCCCGGCGCAGGCCAGACATGGCCTCCGAAGGGAGCCACCCGGCCGCGCTCGAGGAATTTCCAGGCGAGCATCGTCTCGCTAGCTCCCGTGTCTCCAGTGTCGAAAGGCATGGAGCAAGTTCTCCCTCACCCGCTGCGGAAGATCCTCCTCGGCGAGCTTGCGCGTTGCGCCGATCGTTGCCCTGAACTGGCGCAGATACTCGGTGCACCCAGGGCACCACACCAGGTGCTGCTCCACCTGGGTCCGGACGCTCTCTTCGAGTGCCCCGTCGAGGAACTCGGTGAGGAGCTCGACCAGCTCCTTGCAGGCCAGCTCCTGCGGCCGGACCTTGCTCATGGCTCGACCTCCGCGGCCCACCCGGCGAGCGCCTGACGGACCTTCGTCCGCGCTCGGTGCAGGAGCACCCGTTGGTTGGATTCACTGATCTGCAACGCTTCGCACACCTCCGACGAATCCCAGTCGTCGATATCTCTCAGGGTAATCACCTGACGCTGGTTCGGCGGCAGCTTCTCGATCTCTGCCCTGATCCGGAGGAGTGCCTCGGAATCGGCAAGCCGTTCGTCGACCCACCGTTCGGGTCCCTGCGCCCAGTGGCCGGGCCAGCGGGGATCGTCCGGGGGACGGAAGCTCTCCGCCGGACGCTTCTCCCCCTCCTCGTTCTCCGACTCGAGCGCGGAGAAGGGAACGGACCGGGCTTCCCGGCTGCCGCGCAGCTTGGCGCAGTTGACGAGGATGCGGAACATCCAGGCCCGGAGCGGACAGCGGCCTTCGAACTTGTCCAGGCCCTGCAGGATGCCGATCCACGCCTCCTGGACGACCTCCTCGGCCACTGCCTCGGAGGAGACATGCCCCAGCGCCACCCGCACCATCGCCCTGTGGTTCTTCTCCACCATGGCGAGAAAGGTTCGCTCGTCACCGGAGCGCAGCCGCTCCACCAGCGCTCGGTCCTCGGCCGAGAGCATGGCCAGCGCGCCCCCTTGCGCCCCCTCGGGGACGTCGTACGGACCCCCGGATGACACCGCCGCCGGCATGTCAGTGGGTACGGGCGTGGGCTGCGAGCGTTACAGCGCCTCGACGACGGGCCACCAGCCCGACGGGGCTGTAACGGCGGGTCGTGACCGTCGAACGAGAAGGCCGTGCCCGGGCATCTCGCTCGAGCGCGTTCCTCTTCCACGGAGTCACGACATGAATCGCACTCTCCTCCTCGGCGCCGCGATGGCTGGTCTCCTCGGCGCAGCGACCACCGCCAAGGCCGACCCCATCCCGAAGGACAAGCTCAAGAAGATGGCCGTCGTCCCCTGCTACGGCGTCAATACCTGCAAGGCGCTCGGCCAGTGCTCGGGCGAGAGCCATGCCTGCGCGGGGCAGAACGATTGCCGCGGGCAGGGATGGGTCGCCGTCCCGGAGAAGGCATGCGCTGCGATCGGCGGCTCGCTGACGGCCGTCATCGCAAAGAAATGACCCGGGAAGGTCGAGGAGACTCCACGATGAACTTCCGTCTGTTCCTCACCATGTCCCTGCTCGTCGCCGGAGGGGCGCACGCGCAGCTCGCGACCAGCAAGGTTCTCACCCTCGACGCGGCCCGGCGCATCGCTGCGGCCGGCGCAGTCGAGGCACGCTCCGATCGCACGTCGGGGATCGCCATCGTCGACGCAGGCGGCGCCCTGGTCTACTTCGAACGGCTCGACGGGACGTTCCCGGCCGCGGCCGCGGTCAGCCTCGACAAGGCCCGCACCGCCGCGACCTTCCAGCACGCGACGAAGGACTTCGAGGACGCGATCCACAACGGCCGCGGCGCACTGACCGGAGTCAAGGAGATGACCCCGCTGCAGGGTGGCGTCCCCATCGTCGTCGACGGCAAGGTCATCGGCGCCGTCGGCGTCAGCGGGGCATCCAGCGCGGCGCGGGACGAGGCGATTGCCCGCGCGGCGGTCGCCTCGGTCACCCTGCTCGTCGCGGAGCCCACGAAGGCCGCGGGCGTCACCACGCTGCCGGCGTCCACGGTCAAGGCCGGCTTCGCCAAGGGCTCGGTGCTGCTCGACCAGCGCGACTACCAGGTCCACGCCAGCCGTCGCGACTCGGCCGGAAAGGCGGAGGTGCACCAGATCGACACCGACGTCTTCTACGTGCTCGAGGGTACGGCGACGCTGGTGACCGGGGGCAAGGTCCCGGACCTGGCGCCCACGGCTCCACACGAGCTCCGCGGAAGCCGCATCGAGGGCGGTGATGTCCGCACCATCGGACCGGGAGACGTCGTGGTCGTCCCCAGCGGAACGCCGCACTGGTTCCGCGAGGTGAAGGCTCCGGTTCTCTACCTCGCAGTGAAGGTGGCGGGTGACGGAGTGATCCAGTGAGCCCGCGCCTGCGCTGGGTCGTCGCCTCGGCGGCGCTGCTCACGGGTCTGCTCCCGCTGCTCGCCCGGGCCCAGGTCACCGGAGATCCGCCCTTCCAGCGCCCCGATGCCATCGTCGACCTTCGCACCCGCGCGGGCGCCGACCTGGTGCAGGGCGTCTGGCGCTTTCACGAGGCGCAGGTCGTCCCGGGGACCAACCGTGCGCCGGGGCCGGATCTCCGCCCCTCCGGCACACCGGTGAAGACGCTGGACCTCGAGCCCCGTGCCGGCGCCGCCGCGTTCGACGACAGCGGCTGGGAGCGGATCGATCCCCTTGCGCTCGAGGCCCGGCGGGGGAACGGAAAGGTGAGCTTCGCCTGGTACCGCCTGACGCTCACCGTTCCCGAGCGAATCGGGCCGGTGCCGCTCGATGGCAGCACCCTGGTCCTCGAGGTGGTCGTGGACGACTACGCCGAGATCTGGGTCGACGGAAAGCTCCCCACGGTCCTCGGCCAGAGTGGCGGAGGCGTCGTGCGTGGCTTCAACGCTCCGAGCCGGGTGGTCTTGAGCCGGAACGCGCAACCGGGGCAGACGTTCCGGGTGGCGGTCTTCGCCATGAACGGGCCGGTCTCCGCCGTGGCCACCAACTTCCTCTGGTTCCGGTCGGCGACGCTGGACGTTTACCGGAGCCCGGCGGTGAGCCGCTTGCCGGCGCCTGCCTTCAGCGTGGAGCGGAAGGACCCTGCGCTCGACGTCGTCGTCCCCCTGGGTGCCCGCCCGGAGGAGCTCGCGACGGGCTTCGGCTTCACCGAGGGGCCGGTGTGGAGCCCCGACGGAGACCTGCTCTTCAGTGACCCGAACGAAAACACCCTCTACCGGTGGACCCGCGACGGACAGGTGTCGATCTTCCGGACGAAGAGCGGCTACGCGGGCGTGGACATCTCCGAGTTCAAGCAGCCCGGAAGCAACGGTCTCACCTTCGATCCTCAGGGCCGGCTCACGGTGTGCCAGCACGGTGAGCGGCGGGTCATCCGGATCGAGCCGACGGGGGCGATCACGGTCCTCGCCGATCGTTACCAGGGCAAGCGGCTGAACAGCCCGAACGACCTCGTCTACAAGAAGGACGGCGCACTGTACTTCACCGACCCGCCCTTCGGGCTTCCGAAGGTCTTCGACGATCCGCGGAAGGAGCTGCCCTTCTCCGGGGTGTACCGCGTGAAGGACGGACAGGTGACCCTGGTGGCGAGGGACCTCACCGGTCCCAATGGCATCGCCTTCAGCCCCGACGAGAAGTTCCTGTACGTCACGAACTGGGACGAGAAGAAGAAGGTCGTCATGCGCTACCCGGTGAAGGCCGATGGAACGCTGGCGACGGGTTCGGTCTTCTTCGACATGACCTCGGCGCCGGGCGAGGAAGCGCTCGATGGGATGAAGGTCGACGCCGAGGGGCACCTTTTCGTGTCCGGACCGGGTGGGGTGTGGATCATCTCCGGCGAGGGCAAGCACCTCGGGACCCTGAAGTTCCCCCAGCTCCCGGCGAACATGGCCTGGGGAGATGCGGACGGCCGGACCCTCTACCTGACCGCGCGCACCAGCGTGTACCGGCTGCGGCTCGGCGTTCCCGGAATCCGCCCGGTGCCGCTGGCACGAGCGCCATGAGCAACGACGTCCAGGTCGGGGTGGGCCTCCGGCCGCGGCACTACGCCGGCGTGCTGGAGGACCCGCCCGCGCTCGACTGCTTCGAGGTCATCTCCGAGAACTTCCTCGGGCTGCGGTCCGGCGGAGGTGGGCGACCGCTGGAGGTCCTGGAAGAGGTTCGGGCGCTGCGTCCGATTCGCCTGCACGGCGTCTCGATGAACATCGGCTCCGTGGATCCGCTCTCGGAGACCTACCTCGCCCGGCTGCGGGTCCTTGCCGACCGGATCGACCCCGCGTGCGTCAGCGACCACCTGTGCTGGACCGGCGAGGGCGGCGAGAACCTGCACGACCTGCTGCCGCTCCCCTGGACGGAGGAAGCGCTGGATCATCTCGTACCGCGTGTCCAGCACGTGCAGGAGCGGCTCGGCCGGCGGCTGGTGCTGGAGAACCCGTCGAGCTACGTGAGCTACATCCATTCGACGATGACCGAGTGGGAGTTCCTGGGTGAGCTCGCCCGCCGGACCGGCGTGGGTCTGCTGCTGGACGTGAACAACGTCTTCGTCACCTCGAGGAATCAAGGATTCGATCCTCGGGGGTACGTGGAGGGGCTCCCTCCGGCGGTGGTGGTGCAGTTCCATCTCTCGGGCCACGACGACTCGGGCCCGCTGCGGATCGACACGCACGACCGCCGGGTCTGCTCCGAGGTGTGGGACCTCTTCGGTCAGGCGGTTCGCCGCTTCGGCCCGCTGCCGACCATCGTGGAGTGGGACGACCGTCTTCCACCCTTCTCGGTCCTCCTCGACGAGGCAGCGCTGGCGCGCACCATCCTCGAGGAGAGCTCGGATGCAGCGCTCGCCCTCGCTGGCTGAGCTGCAGCGCTGGCTGCGCTGGGCCCTGACCCATCCGCTCGGAGTGCACCGCGCAGCGGCGGGGGAGCATCTTCCGGAGCTCCCTCCGCGCTTCATCGAGCCGGATGCGCGGGCGCTTTCGTTCATCGCGGGCGACCTGCACGGACGAGACGCATTGGAGAGGCTCTCGGTCCACGGAACGGGTTACTTCGCTCGTCTCCACGGGACGCTGCGGCTCGAGTACCCGCGGCTCGCCGGAGCGGTGGGGGAGGACGAGTTCCGCGTCCTGGTCGCGGCACACCTTCTGCGTGCACCTTCTCGCGGCCCCTCGCTCGCCGATGTCGGAGAAGATCTCGTCGAAACCCTCCGCCTCCGTCCGGCGGACAAGGAGCGACCCTGGCTGGTCGATCTCGCTGCGCTGGAGCGAGCTCTCGCGGAGGTGTGGCTCTCCGGGCCGTCGGGGAAGGGTGGCCCGGTCCTGGAGGATGGCGAGGATCCCGGATCGATCGCCCTCGCGCTGTCTCCCGGGATCCGGCTGGTCTCCGTGTCGTGGGACGTGGCCGACTGGCGTCCGGAGCGGGGTCCGCCTTCGTGCAGGTCTGGCCGGCTCGCCGTCTGGCGTGTCGGAGCGGGCACCGGCGTGGAGTGGCTGGAGGAGGCTTCTGGCGCCGTCCTCGCCTCGATGAGCCCCGGAGCCCACCTTGCCGAGCTGTGCGAGCGGGCCGGAGCCCTTGGAATGTCTTCCGAGCAGGTCACGAGGGCCTTCGGGCAATGGGCCGAACGTGGCTGGATTGTCCGGACCGCCCTGTAACGGAATGCCGCGGCCCGCACACCCTCCGGAAACCAGGGCCACGGCGCGCCGGTCGCGCGTCGCGCGACACCCCTTCAGGAGTCCAAGATGAACCTCGAAGCTCTCCGGATCCGCGCTCTCACCCGACTCGAGGGCTTCTCCTGGATGGGCCCTCTCGCCGTCCGCCTGTCGCTGGGAGCCGTGTTCCTCGGAACTGGATGGGGCAAGCTGCACAACCTCGGTCAGGTGACGAGCTTCTTCACCGATCTCGGGATCCCGTTCCCCGCCGCTCAGGCTGCTCTCGTCTCCGGAGTCGAGCTGGTCGGTGGAACCCTGATCCTGCTCGGACTCTTCACCCGGTTCGCCGCCCTGCCGCTGATGGGGACGATGGTGGTGGCGATTCTCACCGCGAAGCGTCCGGAGATCGACGGGCTGCGGTCACTTCTGGCGTTCGAGGAGTTCACCTACCTCGCCGGCTTCCTCTGGCTTCTCGTGGCGGGCGCGGGCAAGGCCTCGCTGGACTGGCTCTTCTTCGCGCGGAAGGCCGAGCTGCCGCGACCGCTCCTCCGGCCCCGAGCAGCCGAGCAGCGCTGAGCTCTCGGCTCGATGCCCTTCGGGAGGTTCGATCCGTGGACCGCTTCGACGTCATCATCATCGGGACCGGTGCCGGAGGCGGCACTCTGGCCCATGCTCTCGCGCCCACCGGGAAGCGCATTCTCCTGCTGGAGCGGGGCGACCACGTCCCGCGGGAGAAGGCCAACTGGGACCCGCGACGGGTCAACGTCGAGGGCCGGTACCAGACGAAGGAGGTCTGGCACGACCGGGAGGGCAACGCGCTCCATCCGCACACCAACTACGCCGTGGGCGGGAACACGAAGTTCTATGGCGCGGCGCTGTTCAGGTTCCGGAAGGAGGACTTCGGCGAGCTCCGGCACCACGGAGGCGTCTCGCCCGCATGGCCAATCAGCTACGAGGAGCTCGAGCCGTACTACCTGAAGGCCGAGCACCTCTACCAGGTCCATGGCAATCGCGGGGAGGACCCCACCGAGCCACGCGCCAGCGGTCCATACCGGCACCCCGCAGTCAGTCATGAACCCCGGATCCAGGCTCTGAGCGAGGCCTTCTCCTCGCAGGGTCTGAAGCCGTTCCACGTGCCGCTCGGGGTGCAGCTGGACGAGCGCGCTCCGCGGACCAGCCCCTGCATTCGCTGCGAGACGTGCGATGGATTTCCATGTCTGGTCCGCGCCAAGTCCGATGCAGAGGTGCTGTGCGTCGAACCTGCGCTCCGCCACCCGAACGTCAGCCTCCTCACCGGCGCATACGTGGAGAAGCTGGAGACCAGCGCCTCCGGCCGGGAAGTGACTGCCGTGGTGGTCAGGCGCGGCGACCGCACCGAGCGATTCTTCGCGGATCTGGTGGTGGTCTCGGCGGGAGCGATCAACTCGGCCGCGTTGCTCCTCCGGTCCTCGAACGCGCGTCACCCGAATGGCCTCGCCAACGGCTCGGACGTGGTCGGTCGGCACTACATGGGCCACATCAACAGCGTGCTGATGGCGCTGAGCAAGTGCCCGAACCCCACCGTCTTCCAGAAGACCCTTGCGGTGAACGACTTCTATTTCGGCTCGGACCAGTTCCCGTTCCCGATGGGACACATCTCGTTCGTCGGAAAGCTCGACGCGGCGACCCTGAGCGCCGGAGCCCCGGCCATCGCACCAGGCTGGACCCTCGAGCTCATGGCGAGGCACTCGCTCGACTTCTGGCTCACCTCCGAGGACCTGCCGGATCCGGACAACCGCGTGACCCTCGACCGGGAGGGCAACATCGTTCTCTCGTACCGTCCCGGCAACCAGGAGGGGCACCAGCGGCTCATCAAGACGCTGGAGGCGTTTCTCCAGGCCCAGAGCAGCTGCCCGACGCACGGGAAGTCCTGCCACCAGGGCCTGTTCTCGCGGAACCTGTTCCTCGGTCAGCGCATCCCGCTCGCCGGCGTTGCGCACCAGAACGGAACCATCCGCTTCGGGCGCGACCCGAGAACATCCGCGCTGGACGTCAATTGCCGGGCCCACGAGGTCGACAACCTCTACGTGGTCGACGGGAGCTTCTTCCCCTCCAGCGCGGCGGTGAATCCGGCGTTGACGATCATCGCCAACGCACTCCGGGTGGGCGACCACCTCAAGGCGAGGCTCGGGTAGCGAGGCGAACGGGGGAACCGAATGCACGAGGCCGCGCGTCAATCCTCGCGGAGCGCGCGCTCCTCGCGTCGATCCAGGCGCTCGAGCACGCGGGCACGACGTGATGCTTTCGGAACAGCCCGGACGATGGGCCATCCTGCCGGTCCGCCTCATGGTGGGATTCGGCTTCGCAGCCCACGGATTCGCGAAGCTCGCACGAGGGCCGGAGCACTTCGCGGTCATTCTCCATGCGCTGGGTGTGCCTGCCCCGGCGTTCGCGGCGTGGGCGACGTCGGTTCTCGAGCTCGCGGGTGGGCTGTGCCTGATCGCGGGACTGGCCGTCGTCCCCCTGGCCGGTCCGCTGGGAGTGGTGATGCTCACCGCCATGTTCGGGGTCCACCTCCGGTACGGCTTCTCGTCGATTCGGCTGCTGGCGGTGACCTCCGACGGAGCGACCTTCGGTCCGATCGGCTACGAGCTGAATCTGCTCTACCTGTCCGGGCTTCTCGCGCTGGGGATGGGTGGAGCGGGTCCGATCTCGCTCGACGCCGCGCTCGCTCGACGCCGCGCCGAGCCCTCCTGACCTCCGGATGAGGGCGGAGAGCGGCGATCCTGGCGAGGCGGCAGCGCGCAGGCGGCATGCTCGGCCACGACGATCCCGCACGCGGGTCCGGCCGAGGGCATCCGCCGCTCTGCACCCGGCGTGGGGATGCGCCGGTGACCCAGCGTCGGGCCGAGGCCGAGGAGGGCGGCGACACTCGCGAGGCCCATCGCGATCGTGGCGAGACGAGCGAGGTTCATGGACGGATCCGACACCGGGCCCATGCGCTCCGGTTCCCAGGACACGAAACCTGCGAGCTCATCGACGCGTACGAGCTTCGGGAACCTTCTTGCCGGGCCGCCGTGTCACCCGGACCAGGCAGCCATGGAAGACGAGCAGGCGTTCCTCGACTGTGTGAACGTGCATGCGCCCTCGATCCGGAGGTTCGCGAGGCGTCTGACCCGGAACCGCGCCGATGCCGAGGACGTCATGCAGGACACGGTCTTGCGGGCGCTGGAGAAGCGTCGGGAACTCAGGGATCCCGGGCGGCTCAGGGCCTGGCTCCTCGCCATCGCGCGGACGTGCTGGCTCAACTCGCGTCGCGGACTACGCAGCAAGCTCGAGGTCCTGCACGAGGATCAGCGCTCGGTGCACGAGCTTGGCTCCCGTGGCGACCTGGAGCGAGAGATTCTCGATCGGTCATTGACCGACGACCTGCTGCTGGCGCTGGAAACCTTGCCCGAGGAGTGGCGACAGGCGCTGTGGCTGCGCGAGGTCGAGGACCTCTCGTACGAAGAGATTGCACGGGTACTGAACTGTCCCCTCGGGACGGTGCGTTCCCGTCTGGCCCGAGCGCGCGCGGCCGCCGCCGCCTGTCTCGGCAAGGGAGAACCGCATGGCATGTGATGAAGCGTGGCTGGAGGTTCTCTCCGCCTGGCACGACGGCGAGGCCACGCCCGACGAGGTCGCCCGGGTCGCGGCACACCTTCCGCAGTGTGCCTCCTGCCGGACCGCCCGTTCGCGGTTCCAGGCGATCGGTGAGGCGATGAGAGGCGTCCAGCACCGGATCGACACGGAGCTGCGAGGACCGGTCAGGAGATCTTCCGCCACCGGCCGCCGCCCGCTCCGCCGACGGGTTCTGGCCGGCGCGCTCCTGACTGCCGCCGCGGTGCTGGTGTGGCTGCTCCCGGGGACTCGCGACGCGGGCAGGGTCGTCGTCGACGAGCTCGAAGCACGGCACCTGACCGCCTTCGCAAAGGCCGCGCCGTGCGAGTTCGAGTCGGCGGACCCCGCTGCGGTGCGAAGCTGGATCGCCGATCACCTCGGGAACGAGGTGGAGGTGCCGAGCGTGCCCGGCGCCACGTTGCTAGGCGCCCGTCGCTGCACCCTCTCGGGAACCTCGACGGTCTCGCTGATGTACCGGCGCGGAGACGAGCCGCTGAGTCTCTTCGTCGCCCCGCCCGGAACCCCGACCGCGGTCGAGAACGTCCGCCTGGCCCGGGCGGCGGTCGGTTGCACCGTGGCCCGCCTCGGCGCCGCGGTCTGCGCCCGCGGGGGCCTCTTCGCCGTGGCCGAGACGGTCGGGAGCGCCAGAACAGCGCTCGAGTCCTTCTGAGCTCACCCGGACGTTCGGGCGGCAGGGCCGGCATCGAGCCGCTTGCGCATCAAGAGGTTCCGGTGACCGCGGGGATGGTCGGCGATGGTCGCCACGACCTCGAAGCCGTTCCGTTCGTAGAACTCCGGTGCCTGGAACGAGAACGTCATCAGCAGCATCTGGGTGCAGCCGCGCCGACGGGCTTCTCGCTCGGCGGCCCGAAACAGCTGCGTGCCGAGCCCCCGATGCCGATGAGACGGCTCGACCCAGAACTGGCGGATCTCGCAGCCGCCGCCCCAGGTGTTGCCGCAGATGCCGCCGATGATGCGACCGGAGTCGTCTCTCGAGAGGACCGCGAGCAGCTGCCCGTCGCCGATGCCGGTGACGCCCGAGTTGTGCTCGTAGAGCCGATCCTCCAGGTACTGCACGTCCTCCGGCGTCGGCTCGGACGGAGTCACCTCGGTGGCACGCATGCTCAGCTCTCCTCGCCGTGGCGGCGCCGGCCGACGCGCGCCCTGCCGGGACAGGACGCACGGGCGGGAGCGCTCACTGGACCGCCGGAACTCCGAGCCGGGGCGCCTCGCCCTGCCGCGCGGCAGCCGCCAGCCAGGAGGTCCCTGCTGCGTGGACCGCGGCGCCGAGAAGGACCAGGTCCTTGAGAATGAAGCCCCCCGCGTCGCTCCCGGGTGCGAGCACGCCGGGCGTCGTGACCAGGAAGGACAGGGTGGTGAGGAACGTGGCCGTGGCGACCAGTCCGGCGATGGTCCCGAGTCGCGGGAGCCAGGGTCCGGCCGCGATCCCCAGGGCTGCCGTGAGCTCGACCACCCCGATCAGCGCCGAGCTTCCCCGGACACCGAGCGTCGCCGGCAGCCATGCGAGGAAGGGCGAATGGGTGAGCAGCGGCTGGATCGCCTCCGCCTCGAAGCGGAAGAACTTGAACGTTCCGAAGAGCAGAAGGAGGAAGGTGAGGCCGTAACGAAGGATGCCTGCGCCCAGGGTCTGGAGACGCTGGGCACGCCGGAGGTCGAAGAAGGTGGGATGCATGTGCGCTCTCTCCTGCACGGGGCTACGCGGCCTCCTGGACCTGGTTACCGGCGCGAGCAACGGAGACCGAACGGCGCGGGTCAGGCGCTGCCCAGCAGCCCGGGCTGTGCTCGGCGCAGGACCGTGCGGAGATGGTCGATGGCTGCACGGACCCGCGCGAGCCTTCGTACGTCTCGATGAACTCCGAGCCAGAGCCGGCGCTCGGGGAGGGGAACGGGCGGCGCGAGGAGCTCGAGACCGGCGGTCCGGTCGCCCACCAGGCGCGGAAGGCACGCCAGGCCGATCCCCGCGCCGGCCATCGCGGCGAGGGCCTCGCGCCCGTTGGTCCGGGCACCGACCCTGGCGTCGGCGGCAAACCTCCGGAGCCAGGGGGTGTCCGCGGTCGGGACGTCCTCGTCCATGAGCAGGAGCACGTGACACGCGCACCGCCGGGAGAAGTCCGGACGGCCGTGACGCTGGAGGTATTCGCCCGAGGCGTAGAGGCCGAAGCCAACCCGGGCGAGCTCGCGCTGGAACACGGCCTGCTGCTGAAACGCCACGGGGCGGAGGGCGATGTCCGCATCCCCGCGCGCCAGGTTGGCCCAGCGAGCGCTGGCGAGGAGGTCGATGCGAAGGCCGGGATGCCTCTCGAGGAGAGGGAGCAGCCCGGGCCCGAGGACCCTCGCCACCAGCCACTCCGAGGCGCTGATGGTGAGCCGACCCTGCACGCCCTCGTCTCGGCCACTCGCCAGACGCGTCGCCTCCAGCGCCTCGGCCTCCATGCGCTGGGCCCGGCCCACGAGCATCTCGCCGGCCGAGGTGAGCTCCGCGCCCTGCGGGGCGCTGCGGAACAGCTTGGATCCCAGACGGCGCTCGAGGCCGGCCAGTCGCCTGCCGACGGTCGGCTGGGTCACGCCCAGGTCCGTGGCCGCCGCCGTGAGCGTCCCGTGTCGGGAGAGCGAGAGCAGAAAGCGGAGATCGTCCCAGTCGATGGGCTTCATACGGAAATGCATGGAGCTTAGACGAAAAATAAGTATCGCGGGACGCGCTCGGTCCGGCACTCAAGAGCGAGGCAGGGGTGTCACTCGCCCAGGGAGATCGGGACATGAGAACGCAACGTCGGGAGTTCCTGCAGGCAGTGGGAGCGATGGCCGTCGGAGGTCTGGTGCTCCACGCGCCGCGGGCCCGGGGCGAACAGAGAGAGATCGAGGCCGTTGCCTTCGACGCCTTCACGCTCCTCGATGGCCGGCCGGTGGTCGCGGCTGCCGAGCGTCTCGTCCCCGGCCAGGGAGCAACGCTGGTCGAGGCCTGGCGGAACCGGCTCTTCCAGTACAGCTGGCTCTGTGTCGCCGGGAAGAGGTACGTGGACTTCGAGACGTTGAGTGCCGAGGCCCTTGCCTACGCCCTCTCCGCGCTCAGGCTCGACCTGGCGGGCGACGTCCGGCGCAGCTTGCTCGAGGCGGCGGTCCTGCTTCCCGCCTGGCCCGAGGCGGCGTCGGTCTTGAAGGAGCTCAGGGCGAGTGGGAGGAAGGTCGCGTTCCTCTCGAACTTCACTCCGGGCATGCTGGCCGGCGCCTCCCGGAGCTCCAGGCTGGAGGGGCTGGTCGGGTCGCTGAGCACCGATCCGGCCCGGACGTACAAGCCGGATCCCAGGGCTTACCAGCTGGCAGTGGACTCCTTCGGCGTCCCCAAGGACCGGATCGCGTTCGTTGCGCACGCTGGGTGGGACGCGGTCGGTGCCGCGTGGTTCGGGTTCCCGACGTACTGGATCAACCGGACGAATCTTCCTCGCGAGGAGCTCGCGGCGCCCGCGGCCACGATGCTGACCTCGCTGTCGCCGCTGCCGGGGCTGCTCACTGCGAGCGCCGACCGGTAGCTGCGCTGGGGTGTCATCAGCCGGTGCGGCGGAACGGCCGGATGTCCTGCACCAGGAGGTCGAGAACCTCGAGCGCCGCGAAGTGGCCGCCCCTCGGCATGTCCGTCCATCTCTGCACGTTGAAGAAGCGCTCCGCCCACCGCCGAGGCGGATGAGAGAGGTCCTTCGGGAAGTTCGCGAAGGCTGCCGGAGTCTGCGCGGAGCCGACCCATTGCTTCGCGACCTCCTTCATCCAGCGCATCCCGCCCGCATTCATCACGTCGTGGTAGGGCTGGAAGGAGGTGCCGATGGTCTCGGTGACCCAGTAGAGCATCACGTTGGTCAGCAGCTCGTCCGGAGTGAAGCTTCGCTCCACGTCGTCGCCGCAATCGCTCCACTCCTGGAACTTCTCCACGATCCAGGCGGCAAGGCCCGCCGGAGGGTCGCTGAGCGCTGCGGCCGGCGTCCGGGGCCGCGTCCCCTGGATCATCGCGTAGGCCCCCTTCTGGAGCTGCCACTCCTCGATCCCATCGAGATACTTCCGCTCGTCCGCCTCGACGTCCTTCGGCGCCTGGAACGAATGCCAGAACGGCACGTGCACCGGGCCGAGGTCCAGAGGCTGGCGGCGCGGCGCGTCAACGCACGCCACGCAGGTCGATCTCCAGCAATGCTGTCGACGGCTGCCGTGCCTCGCGGTACGAGCGCTCCTCGGATTGGGAGGCCGTTCGCATGAGCGTATCCGCCGCACCCGTGGCAGCGTCCAGCAGCCCGTACAGGTCATCGGCCTTCTGGGAACGCCTGTGGCGCAGCGCCGGACTCCAGTTCGTCGTCTTCTTCGTCGTCACCTGCTTCATCTACGGCCAGCTGCCGGGGACCGGCGCATCGGCCGCCACGCTCGAGGCGTTCTACGGCGGCGATCGAACCCGGATCCTGATCGCCTCGGCGCTCTCGGGTCTGAACGTGCTGAATCTCCTGTGGTTCGCGGCTGCGGTCCGGACGACCCTGGCCGATGCAGGGCAAGACGGCTGGGGTGCCGCCGGGACTGCCGCCAGCGCCGCCTTCGGAGGCTTGTTCTTCCTGCTCATCACCCTGGGCGCGGCCCTCGCGTACTCCGTCCACGCCTCGGGGAATCGAGCGCTCGTCGCGGGACTGCACGACTTCGGGTGGGCCGTCATCGTGCTGAGCTCGTTCCCCCGCGCGATGCTGATCATGTCCTGGGCCTTCGGCCTCTGGAGGGCCCGGCTGATCTCGGACGCGCTCTTCGCGACCGGCGTCGCAGCACTCGTGCTCGTGCTGCTGGGCGGGACCACCTGGGTGGGTGATGGATTCTGGGCACCGGACGGGGCGTATTCGCGGTTCGTCTCGCCGCTCATCGGCCTCGCGTGGATCGTGATCGTCAGCAGGGTCCTGTTGACGCGAAGCCCCGCCACGCGCGCTGGCTGGTGATCGGGAACGCCTACTTCTTCTCCGCAGCCTTGGCCGCCTTGGAGGCCTTCTCGACGAGCGCGGCGACCCCGTCGCCCTGTTCAGCAGGCCTTCGATGCAGCATCCTGCCCGGACCCGGAGGCGCCCATGGCCACGACGGAGACTCTCCCCCCAGGAACGAGTGGATTGCCCCTTCTCGGCGAGACGCTGCCGTTCATGAAGGACATGTTCGGCTTCATCCACGCCAGGACGCAGCGGCACGGCCCGGTGTTTCGTTCGCACATCCTCGGCACGCCCACGGCCTTCATCTCCGGTCCCGAGGTGTGCGACCGCTGGCTCGACGAGAAGCAGGTGCAGCGCGAGGGCTCCTTCCCCGCACCCGTCCAGAAGCTATTCGGGGGAGCCGGGGTGCTCCCGATGCTCGATGGGCAGGTGCACCGGACGCGCAAGCAGCTGGTGATGGCCGGCTTCTCCCGCGAGGCGCTCGCGAGCTATCTGCCCGGTCTCTCCAGGACGATCGAGTCCTACCTCACGAGATGGGCGAAGCAGCGCGAGCTGCCCGTCGTCCCCGAGCTCAAGCTGCTCGCGATCGAGGGGATCTGCGGAAACGTGCTCGGCCTCGGGCCCGGGGCGGAGCTGTCCCAGCTGGTGACGGACTACGGCCGGGTCATCCGCGGCTTCACCGGGCTGCCGATCTCCGTTCCCGGCACGCGCTTTCACGCCGCGCTCCAGGCCAGGGACCGGGTCCTCGCCGCGCTCGCCGCCCAGGTCGAGCGGCATCAGGCGGCCGGAAGCGCCGCCGTTCCGGACGGCCTGACCCGCATGCTCGCCGCCCGGGCGCCGGACGGGACGGCGCTCACCCCCCGGCAGGCGGCGCTGGAGCTGCACCACGTGGTGCTCGCGGGGGCGATCATCTTCGCCGAGCTGGCCGCCCTGCTCGTCGAGCTGCACCGGCATCCCGAGGTCGCCGATCGGCTGAGGGCGGAGGTGAAGTCGGTCTCACCCTCGGGAGAGGTCACTCCTGCCCAGCTCCGGCAGATGCCCTACCTGGGGCAGGTGGTCATGGAGGTGAAGCGTACCTGCCCCAACGTGCCGGTCAGCTTCGGCAAGGCCAAGGCGCCGATCACCCTCGGAGGGTTCACCATCCCGGCCGGGTGGAACGTGATGATGGCGGTGGGCGAGCACAACATGAACCGCATCTTCACCGAGCCCGCGAAGTTCGATCCGGACCGCTTCTCTCCGGCCCGGGCCGAGGACAGGAAGAGCCCCCACGCCTTCGCTCCCCAGGGCGCGGGCTCCGTGGAGCGCGGGCACAAGTGCGCCGGGTACGACTACTCCACTCTCTTCATGGAGCTCTTCACGGTCCTGCTGATGCGCGCATACCGGTGGCAGGTGCCGAGCCAGGACCTGTCCCTCGACGGGTCGCTGATCCCGCCCGAGATCCGATCCGGGCTCCGCCTGCGACTGGAGCCGGTCTAGAGCCCGCTACCACACCGCGCAGCGCTTCTCGGGCGGCCTGACCATCGCTGCTCCGGCCGGACAGGAGAAGGTCCGCTGGAACTCGGCGAGGTTCGAGACGGTGCCGATCACCCGAAACTTCGGAACCGGGTGCGGATCCGTTTCCAGCATCTGGCGCTGCGCCTCGGGGCGGACGGCATCACCGCGCAGCTGAGCGAAGGCGACGAAGAATCGTTGCTCCGGGGACAAGCCGTCGCGCGCCGGGAGCGGACGTGCCTCCAGCGAGTCGTGAAGCGCCCTGAAGGCCAGACGGACGCCGGCCAGATCTCCGATCGCCTCGCCGAGCACGAGCGAGCCTCGGTGGTGGAGCCCCGGCTCGATGAAGTACCCGTCGAACTGCTCGGAGACGCACCGCCCGCGCTTCTGGAACTGCTCGCGGTCGTCCTCCGTCCACCAGGGTCGGGGACGGCCTTGCAGGTCGAGCTCCGATCCGCCGGCGTCGATGCCGTGGGTCAAGTCGTGGGCGACGCTCGTGCCGATCCCGCCGTAGTTCTCGGCATCGGTCTGGTCGAGACCGAACGCCGGCGGCCGGAGGAAGCCCGCGGGCAGCACCATCTGGTTGAGCTGCAGATCGATGTACGCCTCGGGCGAGGACGCGGGCAGCGCCCAGATGGCGCGTTCGGTGGCCTTGCCGATGCGCTTCCGGTTGGCGGCGACGTTGAACCGCCGACCCGCGGCGACGTTGGTCCAGAAGGTGTCCCGGTGAACCTTGACGGTCGCGTAGTCCGTCCATCGCTCCGGGTACCCGATCTCCGCGTCGAACCCCTGGAGCTTCTCGAGCGCCGTCTTCCGGGTCTCGGGCCGCATCCAGCCCAGGTGCGCGACGTCGTCCTCGAGGAGCGTCAGCAGTGACCGGACGATGGCCTGCGCCTTGGCCCTGGCGGCCGGTGGAAAGTGCCGCTCGACGTACTTCTTCCCGACCGCGTCTCCGAACAGCGTCTCCGTCGACTCGACGCAGCGCTGCGCACGGGGAGTCGCCCCGGGAGCGCCGGCGAGCGAGCTCGACAGGAAGGGCGAAGCCGAATCGAGCAGGCGCCACCGGAGATAGGCCTTCCAGACCGGAAGAGGCGTGTCGCGGAGCGCGAGGTCCAGCTGGCGGAGCAGGTCCGGCTGTTCGACGTTGAGGTCGGCCCGGGGGAGGCCGGCATCGGCGAAGTAGGCCTTCCAGTCGACCGTCGGTGCCAGCTGCTCGAGCTGGGCGAAGGTCGTGGGATGATCCGTTGCGGTCGGGTCCGCCGCCGCCTTCGCGCCCAGGGCGGCCTGGGCGAGGCGCTTCTCGAGGGCGAGGATCGCGAGGGCAGACTCCTGGGCCGCGGCCTCGGTCGATCCTGCGAGCGCGAGGGCCTTCCGGACGCGGGCCTGGTACTGGTCGCGCGCCTGCACGAGGCGCGGCTCGTCCTGGAGGTACTCCTCCCGGCTGCCCAGGCCGAGGCCGCCGGGGGCGATGTTCGCGATGAACCGCCGAGGGTCCCGGTTGTCCGTGGCTCCGGCGAGCCCGAACCCGACCGGCATCGCCAGGGTGTGGAGGCGGCGGAGGGTGCGCTGGAGGTCCGCCTGGCTCCGGATGGCGTCGATCTCGTCGAGCAGGGGAGCGATCGGAGTCAGCGCCAGGCGCTCGATGGTCGCCTCGTCCATGCAGGAGGCGTAGTGATCGGCCAGAAGGCGTTCGACGCTTCCGCGGGGCCAGTCGTCGCGACGACTGAGCTCCTCGAGGAGATCCCGCACCTGCTGCCTGTTCGTCTCGCGGGCAGCGGCGCGCCGACCCCACCGCGACGCCTGTGCCGGAATGGGGTTCGCGGTTCGCCACGGGTTGTTCGCGAACGCGTCGAAGTCGGTGCAGGGATCGACTGCTCGATCGACGTCGGCCGTGGTGACGACCGTGGCGCGGGCAGGCTTGGCGCACCCCGGCAGGGCGAGGAGCGGCAACGCCAGGAGACAGGCGAGGAGTCGGGTCCTCATCGCCGTTGCACCGAGCGCCAGGGAGGGGACTCGACGAAGGAGAGGACGCTGTCGGTATCGACGACGGTGACGAACTCGCCGTGGAGATCTGCCAGGGCGACGGCATGGACCAGCTCCGCCGGGTAGCGGATTCCGTCCGGCCCCACCCGATCGAACGTGGCGGTTGCATCGGAGACGACCCAGGTCTCGAACCCGAGGTTTGAAGCCATCCGCGCCGACGTCGAGACGCAGTGATTGGTCGTCAGCCCGACGATGACGAGGGTCCCGTGGCCCGCCGCTCGCAGCTCCTCCTCGAGCGAGGTCCCGATGAAGCAGCTGTGGACCCGCTTCTGGATGACTCGCTCGCCGGGCCCGGGCGCCGTCTCGGCCTTGAATGCGTTACCCGGCCGGTCGGGGCGCAACGGCGACTCGGGGTCGGTCGACATGTGCTGCACGTGGATGACCGGCCGGTCGCTCGAGCGCCACGCGCCGAGCAGGTCGGCGATGCACTCCTCCATCCCGGGGTTGTTCCGTCTCCCCCAGGTTGGCGCGTCGAACCCCTGCTGGACGTCGAGGAGCAGGAGGACCTCGGGTTTCGGCAGAGTCTGCATGGAGTCCCGAGCGTCCGTGCCCCCGCCAGGGCATCCAAAGCGCCGATGGAGCGCATCGGCCGCACCGATGGTAGAAAACCGGCGTGAAGCCCGAGCTGGAGCTTCGCCACCTGCGAGTCTTCCTGGCCGTTGCCCAGCTGGGAGGGCACACCCGCGCCGCCCGGTCGCTGGGACTGTCGCAGTCCACCGTCTCCGAGACCCTGAGCTCCCTGGAGCGGGCGGTGGGCACGCCGCTCTTTCGCAAGGCGGCCCGAGGCTCGACGCTGACTCCGACCGGAGAGGCACTGGTTCCACGAGCCCGGGACATCCTGAACCTCACCGGCCAGCTCCTCTCCGAGCTCGCCCGGGTGTCCCCGGAGGTCCATGCCACGCTGGTCGTCGCGGCGGTCGAGTCACTCAACACCTACGTCCTGCCGTCACGACTCGCAGCGTTGCGTGAGCGCTGGCCCCATGTGCAGCTGGAGGTGATCACCGGCACGTGCGCCGAGATTCGCGAGAGCGTCGCGGCCGGGCAGAGCGAGCTGGGCCTGGTTCTGGAAGGGGAGATGGACGGCCCGGGTGGCGCCCGGGATGCCTCGATCCTGACGACCTCGCGCCTCGTGGTGCTGGCGGCTCCGGGTCACCCGCTCGTCCAGCGGACCGCGTCCCCGGACCAGCTCCGCCGCTGTGAGTTCCTCATGAGCGACGCGGCGGGCGCATACCACCGGCTCCTGCGCCAGTACTTCGAGGCCGCGCAGGTTCCCCTCCCGAGGACCCAGACGCTCGGAAACGTGGAGGGAGTGAAGCGAGGGCTGCTGGCGGGAGGCAACGGGCTGGGGCTCCTGCCGGCTCACGCCGTGGAGCAGGAAGTGAAGAACGGGACCCTCGCGGCGATCGAGGTTCGCCCGGCCCTGCCGCGCCTCGTCCTCCGCGCGCTCGTCGCGCCCGGAGCCGCCGACTCGCCGCTGGTCGACGGCCTGATGCAGAGCCTGCGCGGGCTGGCGCTCGGGAGCTGACGCCACAGTTCCCGAGGCCAGCGACGACCCGGGGCGCTTCCGCTAGTGCCGGCCCTTCTTGGCCACCGCGCGGGTCGCCGCGTCGGCGTTGACGATGCCCGCGCCGCTGAAGCGGTTGTTGAACTGGGTCAGCGAGCCGAGTCGCCATTCACGGTCCCGAGCACCGGAGGCGAGCCGCAGCGCGTCCCGGCCAGTCGTGGACGAGGCGGACGCATGCCGAGCCCTCGCCAGCCGCCGGCGAGGCGCTTCACGGCTCGCCCGCGCAGGTCCACGGCGAAGAGCGCCACACACGGCGATCTGCCGTCCAGTGAAGCCATGGCAGGAATTCAAATGTCTTTGTCACTCCTGCCAAACCGGTCCCTCGTAGGAACGCTCGCCGGAGGTGGCACATGCGGAAGCAGAACGAGACGTGGCAGTGGGCGAGGATCGCGAGAGGGGGGCTCCTCGTCGCGGGCCTCGCAGCGCTCCTGCTGGGCGGTCACGGGGTCCGGGCCGCCAGCGGTGACCTCGACGCCGAGGAGCTCGGCCATCGAGGCCACAACCCGAACCCCGAGCTGTTCCGGCCCGAGTCGCATCCCTTCGGGCTCGCCATGGACACCTGGGCCGAGAGCTGGTGGCGGTGGGAGCTCTCGATCCCCGCCGCCCAGAACCCGATCCTCACCCAGGACTTCGACTGCAGCACCGGTCAGAGCGGACCGGTGTTCTTCGTTCCTCCGGTCGCCGTGGGCACCCAGAACCTGACGCGCTCGTGCACCGTCCCGCACGGCAAGGCGCTGGCGGTCAGCCTCTCGACCGTCCTCAACGACTTTCCCTGCCCGGACGCCACCTTCCAGCCCGCCCCCGGTCAGAGCCTCTTCGACTTCCTCCTCGCCGGCGCCATGGCCGGCAACGCGGACATCGCGGAGATCGACGTCACTCTCGATGGCCAGCCGCTGAACGACATCCTGGACTACCACGTCGACTCGGATCGCCTGTTCTTCTTCAAGGGAGACCCGAGCCTGCAGCCGGTCCTCGACTCCTGCCTCACCGGCAAGTTCCAGCCCGCCGCGGTGGACGCGTACTTCATCCTCTTCAAGCCTCTCGGCCCCGGGCACCACACGATCACCCGGAGGGTGGTGACCACGAAGGGGGTCGTGACCGGGCCGACCATCACCGAGCTCGAGGTCCTCGGCGAGCACGGGCACTAGAGCAGCCGCCGGAAGACGCCGCGACGGGGCTTCCGACCCCGGCCCCTAGCGGCGGGACTCCGGGCTCGCAGAGCTCGACGTCGCCCCGGAGTCCCGGAAGAACATCAGTCGGTACGCTCCGGGGGTGAGCCCGAGGGCGCGCTGGAAGGCCCGGGTCATGCGGGGCGTCGATCCGAAGCCGGACCGGGCGGCCACGACCTTGGTGCCCAGCCGGGTCGTCGCCAGCAGGGACCGGGCGTGCTCGACGCGGAGCTTCTCCACGAGCTTCGCCGGGGTGAGATCGAGCGCCTGCAGGCAGCTCCGGTGGAACGTTCGGACCGACATCCCTGCCCGGTGCGCCACCGTGGCCACGTCGAGCGGGGCACGGAGGTTCGCCCGCATCCACGTGATGACCTGCCCGAGGGGATCCGAGGCGAGGGTCTGCGCCACGAGCTCCTCGCTGAACTGCGACTGGAACCCCGGCCGCCGCGCGAACAGCACGAGGTGGGCGGCGACCGTGTCGGCGACCTTCCGGCCGTGGTCCTCCTCGACCATCGCCAGCGCCATGTCGAT
>Ga0310810_10000509_pt1 | contig 39447 bp, 26 predicted proteins | sample NCmetagenome_FD_207641 | JGI IMG/M metagenome (GOLD analysis project Ga0310810, IMG submission 207641) | Soil microbial communities from experimental microcosm in Duke University, North Carolina, United States - NC | ecosystem: Engineered > Artificial ecosystem > Soil microcosm > Unclassified ...
CAGTTTGACCAACACTTTCTGAATTGATTCCTAATTCTTCGGCAGTTGGAGTTAGGATCGGAATGGACGCTACCTGCCGTATACCTCGCATGCCGACATAACGCGGCTCGTTGATGCCCGTTTGGATCGACAGCACACAAGGCAGCTCGATGCGGCTGATCTCTTTATTGCCACCTTCGATTTCGCGGCTTACCTTCAGAGTCTTCTCGTCCAGAATCTCAATCGAGTTCACGAGAGATGCAAATGGGTAATCCAGCATCGCTGCCAGCATCCCGCCAACCTGTGCGCCTCCGTCTTCGGATTGCACGCCTGTGAGGATCAAGTCGTACTTACCCTTCTTTACGAAGGCCTTCAGGATCGTCGAAATGCCACGCGCATCGGAGCCGTCATAAACCTCATCGGTCAGCAACACGCCGTGGTGCGCACCCATCGCCATTTCGCGGCGGAGGACTTCCTCGTCCTCCTCATTTCCGACAGTCACCACGGTGACGCTGCCACCCATACGGTCGACAATCTGCAAAGCTTCCTCAACAGCGTAGTTATCCCATTCGTTAATTGAGTAAACGAGATCATCGCGCTCGATATCGTTTCCAGCACTGTTCAGCGCGATTTCGTTTTCCGATGTGTCAGGCACTCGGCGTACGCAGACCAAAATCTCCACAGCGAACCTCCTTCAAGCCGCATTGCTCAGTTGAGCTGTTTGCTGATCTACAAGCTCCACCAGGTCAATCGCGGTCATCTTTCCTTCTAATCCGGCAACCTTGATCGCATCTTCGATATTCGTCATACAGAACGGGCATGCTGTGACGATTACGTTGGCGCCTGCTTCCGCTGCCATCCGAACACGCTTCACTCCGATTCGTTCTTCTTCGTTCGGCTCGTAAAAAAGCATCAGTCCGCCGCCGCCACAGCAGAACGAGCGATCACGCGATCTCTTCATTTCCACGCGCCGCAAATTTGGAATCGCGTCGAGGACTTCACGTGGGTCGTCGTACACTCCGTTGTGCCGCCCCAAATAACAAGGATCGTGGTAGGTGTACACATTGCCGTTCTGCACAGCATCGAATCGGAGTTTTCCGCATCTCACAGCATCCGCGATCGACTGGCTTACGTGCTCAACAGGTGGCATCCCGCTGTAATCGTGGCGCAGTGCGTTGAACGCGTGCGGATCCGAACACACGATGCGTTGCACACCCGAGGCGCGTATCGCGTCCGCGTTCTGGTCTCGCAATGCGATGAAAAGCATTTCTTCACCAAAGCGACGAACATCGTGTCCGCTGTCTTTTTCGGCGCTGGCAAGGATCCCGAGGTTAGTCCCAGTCCGGCTGAGAACTCTCGCAGTAGCCCGCGCAATCGCCTGCATGCGATCGTCATAAGAGGTGACGCTATCTACGAAATAGAGTGTGTCCGCGTTGTTCTTTCCATTGAGAACTGAAACAGTGCACGCTTCCCCAAATCCATTGGCCTTTGCCCAGTCGCCTCTCTTCTTCTCCATCTTTCCGTAGGGATTCCCTCGGCTTTCCAACGCTTTCAGAGGTTTCTGGAGAGATTGTGGAACCCTTCCCTCATCGACCATCCCGCGGCGAAGATCCACGATTTTGTCGATGTACTCGACTAGCATCGGGCATTCCTGCTCGCACGCGCCGCAGGTAGTGCACGACCAGATCTCATCCTCAGAGTAGAGATTGCCAACCAGGGCCACACCATTACTTGGCGGCCTGAACATTGGGTAATGCTGGAAGCAGTAATCGCGAGCTTTGATCGTGAGAAATCGTGGCGACAGCGGTCGTCCCACGGAATTGGCTGGGCAATTGTCTGAGCACCGTCCACAATCCGCGCACGAATAGAAATCCAACATGTGCTTCCAGGTGAAGTCTTCGAATGCCTTCACGCCAAATGACTTCACCTGATCCAGCTTGTCGTCGGGTACGCCCCATCTCACCGGCTTGATCGTTCCTCGATCGAGCTTCGCAAAAAAGATGCTGAACAACGACGTTTCCACGTGAAACTGGATTCCGAATGGCCGATAACAGAGCAGGAAAAAGAAGGTCAGGTCGTGAATTAGGAATCCCCCTTGGTGAATATGCTGCAATGCCGCTAATGAACTCCCTGCGAGAACAATCTGTAACACCCATGGCAGCGAATACAGAGCCAGAGACTCTCCACGCGTCCCCACCTGGGTCGAGGCTGCGGCTTTACTTGCCTCATAAAGACTGTCCGCGAGCATTAACGTTGCGATCAAAGCGAGGAGAAAAATGGCATCTGCGGTATGGCCTTTGCCGTACCGATGTGGCACTGCATATCTTGCAGGCCGGAACACGAGGCGACGAACAATCGCCACGACCATACAGAGGAAAACGACTGTCGTCGCGTATTGTCGAACAATCGCATAGATCTGTTCGAAGTCGCTGGTCGGCGACGACTCGTCTGTGAAGCCAAGAATCAATGAGAATGCGCGCGTGGCAAGCAGGATAAAACCCGTAAAGATGAGGATGTGGAGAACGCCCGCAAACTTGTAACGTGGATGTCGCCACTGACCCAGCCAGAACTTCAGCACATTCGCCAGGCGTAGGCCGGGCCGGTCGAAACGCAAATCTCGTTCCCCACGCATGAGAGGCTGCAATCGCCGCCACGCGATGTAGAGAAAGCACGCCGTTCCCAAGAGGTGGATTAGCAGGAACAAATCTCGTCCATGGATGAACCAGTAAATGGATTCGGCGGGAGTTTGCAGACCATTCACCATGGACGGACTATCTCCCCATCGCTCGCGTAACGAAAAGCTCCAAACACACATTCACCTTAGGGACGCGATCAGTCCCGGACGTGATCTCGCGCACAAACATCAATTGCGCACTGACCAGCTTGGCTAGCAATGTCAGCGAAACGGGAATAACCCGATCGTCGAGGAAGTTTTTGCGAAGACGTTTGTTCAGACGAAGAAGAGGATTGATATCTGATTGTTGACTCGGGTGCGCTTTGGACTTCGTAGCGGAACGCAACCGGAGACCGGCCGAGAATTGATTCTTCACGGACCATACGTTGGGCCACTGCTCCGGCTCAACGATCAAATCTTATGAAGTGCTGGTGGAACCTGGGAAAGCGAGCCGGGAGCCGCTCTTCTTCGGTCAGAATGATGTACCTGCGGCGGAAGATGGTCTGTGAGGTCGGGCAAAGAAGTTTGTGAGCAGGGTCACAGGGGCGCATGATAAGGAGAGTGCAATGTCCTGCGGAACGTCTTAAGCTGGCAAGTATGTCTAATGGGCTTCAATTGTAGCCCGACGAATCATCCCACCGCGTTTCCGATTGCGACGCAATAAAGCTCATCGCTCGTTCCGCTAGTGCCGTTATGGTCAAACTTGGATTCACGCCCAGGTTTGCTGCAACCACCGATCCGTCGCAGATGTACATATTTTTGTACCCGAAAACTCGGTGTCGATGATCAACAACACCATGCGCCGGCGACTCAGCAATCACGCATCCACCTAAACAGTGCGCGGTACTCGGAATATCAAACAGAATTTCGGGGATCATGCTCATTGCACTTCCGCCGGAAAGACGAGAGACGGTCTGAGCGAATTCGTTTGCTTGAGGAATGTACGTGGCAATTTTCTGCCCGCGGCTCGCTAGGGACTTCTTGAATGGCCAGTACCAAGGTCGCCGCCAGCACATCTCCAGATCGCCTTCGAGAGCTTGCATACAAAGTAAGATCAAGGTTTCCTGCGCCCAGCGAAAGGGTACGAATATGCGCAACGTCTTGAAGGGATGGAGCATGAGCGCAATCGCCACGTTCCGGATCCAATGTGCAATGCGGACGCTTCCCGGTGCACCTCCTGTGAGAAGCGTCGTGGTAAGGCTCATCGTGTCCGATCCACTTGGATATCGCACGGCCTCGATATGGGTGTGTTCGTCAATGTAGATTCCCGAGCCGATGGCAACACCCTTCGATAGGTCTTCGGAATATCGTGGTATGCGAACTGCAATCAAGGATTCCGAATTAGTTCTCACATGTTTACCCAAACAAGAACTGATACCACGCAGCGATCCAATGTCTCTGAGATAAAACAGCAGATCCATCGTTCCGAGCGATGAGGCGGCGAACACGACGCCGCGGCAGCTTTGGGTCCGTATCCGTTTATTGAACCAACCAATCGAGCGGACTGTACTCACCTCGTATCCGTCGCTTCCATCGGCGCTGCCGTTCAGCGGTTTCACATCCACGACCTGTGTCTCCGCGAATACCTGCGCTCCGTAACGCTCCGCCAGGTAGAGATAGTTCAGATCGAGCGTGTTCTTCGCTCCATAGCGGCAGCCCATCATGCATCCACCGCAGCCGACACACGTTGTTCGTTGCGGTCCTCTTCCCTTGAAGTAGGGGTCTGAGACGGTTTCGCCACCAATCGTTCCTTCGGAGGGTTGGAAAATAGCAACATCGGTTTTGTAGAAGGTGGAATCCACACCGATCTCGTGTGCAGAACGCCTCAACAACTCATCCGACGGTCCAAGTATGCTGTTTCGCGTTACCCCAAGCATCGTTGATGCCGTCTCGTAGAAGCGCGGCATATCGATCTGCCACTGCGCCAGTCCTGACCACGCTCCCGAATGCCAAATTTTTTCTGGAGGTCGCAGTGATGTCGTTGCGTATGTTATGGACCCGCCACCCACGGCGCACCCATGCAGAATGGTGACGTGGCGGAAGTACCGCATGCCAAAAAATCCCGTAAATCCGATCTTAGGGCTCCAGAACCAACGATGCAGATACCAGCTTGTACGAGGTAGGGTCCCCGGCGTCCAGCGCCGACCCATTTCCATCACTGCGACGCGGTAACCTTTTTCGGCCAGTCGACACGCTGCTACGCTGCCGCCGAAACCTGAACCGATAACGATGAAATCAAAATCGAAAGCGTCACTTTGAACGGTTTCGGAGTTGCCGGGCACGTTACACCGCCGTGGGAAGCGGAACGTTACTGCTTGATTGTTGGCTCTCGATGACAGAGGCAGTTTCAGCTGACATGACAGTCTTCACCGCCTCAACGTGCTTTTGGGAAGCAGCTGGCTTTTTGCGAACCACCAGGTTTTTCTTGGCATGGAGTTTCGTTCGCCGCCCGACTCTCGCCGCTTTTTGCAACTCGGCGAAGCTCGCCTGGAGAAATCTCTCGAGCGAATCCATTCGCGGCGCGGCCTGTACATTCCCAGAAAATCCGAAGTGTGCGATTCCGTCGTAGGTCAACACCGCACAGTTCAAGCCTAAGTCGCCTCCAATCGGAACGTATGGATAGCATCTGATGAGCTTATGCGTCATCAGGTACAAAGGCGACTCGGGACCTGGCACATTAGTACAGACCATATTGCAGAGACCTAGTGGCAATTCGTTCGCGATCGAACCGGCAATGACCTGAGCACCCATCGGAATCGCACCGAGAACAGAACCGGCTAGTCCGACCAGTTCGGCGACATGCGCGCTTTTGAGGAACATGATTCGTTGGCGAATCGCCGCCAGCTGCTTGCGTGGATTTCGTATATCCAGCGGCACGGTCACGGGAATAAAAGTAATTCGATTCCCAAGTGAGCTGATATTCGGATCTGCCTTGCCATTGCGCACATTGACTGGAACTCCAAAGCGAAGCAGGCGTCCGCGTACCCGCACACCACGCATCTCGACATAGCGACGCATAGTAGACGTCATGATCGCCAAGATGACGTCATTCACCGTGGCTCCCAACGCATTCTTCACTGCCTTGATTTCTTCCAAAGGTATCTCGGTCCAGGTAAACCGCTGCGAACCACGGCACATGACATTGAACGGGAGTCGCTGGGTTATGCTGGTGACTTCGGGCATAAATCGCGTGAATTCATCCAACGTCGGTATGCGCGCGGCTGGATGACTGCCTGCTTGCGAGTGTGAATCGAATTCCACATGATTCTGATCGGCTGCTAACAATTTCTGAACAAGGTCGATGAACTCCATCTCCGCTGAGAGAACCCTTTGCGCTACCGAAAATGAAGACGTAATCAAGCCGTCGAGAACCTGTGTAGCCGCGTTGGATGGGCTCGATGTCGGTAAAGGCGCCAATTTCATTTTTCGCAGCGACGGAGATTTCGGGCTCGAATCCATCAGGACGTTCAAGAGAGCTACTCCTGCCAACCCATCCGCCAGGCAATGATGCATTCGCGTGATGATTGCCGTCCGGTTTCCCGTCAATCCGCGCACCAGCGTGAAGTCCCATAGTGGGCGTCGCCGATCCAAGACCTTGCTGAGCACTTGCCCGGCAACTTTCTTTAACTCAGTTTCTGTTCCCCGTTTGAGAACGACTTCGTGAACGTGGTTGCATATATCGAAATCGGGATCGTATTCCCATGTAGGATTGCCGATGTTGAATGGAGGAATTACCAAGCGTTGTCGGTAGCGAGGGATCAGTGGCAGTTTCGATTCAATGAATCGTGTACACGGCTTCAGAGCGATCACGCCTTCAAAGACGCTGACCGATGCCACATTCAACGGCATGCCTTCGCGTTCGAGATGAAGAAAGAGGGCATCTCCTCCCGAAAGCCGGTTGTTGTCTTCATCCTTAGAATGCGATGCTTGAGCCATGATCAGCTCTCCGTCCCATCAGTTGTTTTCGCTGTAAACTCAAACTTCGTTGTTAGGCCTATCAGTTTCAGCACTTTGTAGACGTCGATATTCACTTCTCGAAGCACTATTTCCGCGCCCCGATTCTCTGCCAATTGCGCCAGCTCCTCTAATGCTTCAACCGCACTCGTGTCGAGTCGACTCACAGAAGAGAAATCGAGAACCAGATCCACATCTGTCTTTTCCAACTTCTGAGCAGCCTCTTGCACAATGGAGGTAATCCGTTCCTGTTCTACTTGAAACCGCATTGCCATGGTTGCGACGTTCATAACACTCCTTAAGCAGTGTGGCTCTTGTGCGCCCGTTCTTTCGCGCTGAGACGTCCTTCGAAGGCCTTCCAGAAGAGTTCCACTAGTTCGCTAACGAGCGGCATCCTTGGATTTGAACGCCACGAGGGGTCATCAAATGCGGTCTTCGCCAGCTCTGGCATAGCTTTTTCAAACTCGGCTCTGGAGATCCCAAGCTCCGCAATCGACCGCGGCATAGTCAGTTGATCGAGCAGATCTTCCACTGCCGCCACCAGGTTTCCGACCTTTTCTTCTACCGTTTGCCCTCCGAGCCCCAGAAGATCTGCCATCGTTGCGTACTTTTTGTGCGCGACGTATCCGCGTTGGTTCGGGGAAGGCGTGAACTTCGTAGGTACCGAAGCGTTATATGCAATCACGTGTGGCAACATGAGTGCATTGGCTCGGCCATGCGCTACATTGAAGCGAGCTCCAAACGCATGCGCCAATGCATGATTCACACCCACTGCCGCATTTGAAAAAGCGATCGCCGCAATGCATGACGCATTGTGCATCATGCTGCGCGCTTCTTCATTCCGGGGATCTTTATAAGCAATTGGCAGGTACTTGAAGGCCAGGCGGATAGCCTGCATCGCATTGGAATCCGTGTAAGGCGATGCATAAATCGAAACTCCCGCTTCCAGCGCATGGGTTAAGCAATCTATTCCGGTATCCGCAGTCAGTCCTTTCGGCATGGACATTACAAATTGCGGATCCACGATCGCTACATCGGGCGTGAGGGAGTAATCAGCTAACGTCACTTTCCGCCCCCGCCTTTTATCGGAGAGAACTGCGAATGGAGTCACCTCACTTCCGGTTCCGCTCGTGGTTGGGATTGCAACCAGTCGCGCTCGATGTATTTTCTCCGAAGGATATTCCACCACTCGTTTCCGGATATCCATAAACGGAGCCGCCAACTCTTGCAGATCAGCGTCCGGCGACTCGTATTTCAACTTCATGATTTTCGCTGCATCAATGACCGAACCGCCTCCTAATGCCACGATCTGGTCGACTTTGTACAGGTTCAGCGCCTCTACTCCTTGCATCACAACCGTCGTTTCGGGCTCCGCGTCCGGAATCACAGAAACGTGAATCGCAGTATTGCAAGGTAAATGCCGTCGCACGATATCAACGAGTCCGAATTGTTCAAGCGACGGGTTTGTAACGATTACGGTTGAGTTTGAAGGAAGGCGTCGTAAATTCTCTACCGCGTTGAGATTGAAATAGATTTGGTTGGGCACCCTGAACCACATGTGAGCCTGCGTCCTCCGCGCGACACGCTTCAGGTTTAGATAGTGATAGACATTCACGTTGTCAGTCGTGCTGTTTCCTCCACCTGTCCCGCAGCCAAATGAGAATGTCGGTACCATGTCGTTATAAATTCCACCGAATGCTCCAACGGATCCGGGGGAATTCACAATGATGCGACCGGCATTGATAACTTCCCCAAACTTCCGGACAACTTCATCGTTGCGCGAAAAGATAACCGCCGTATGCCCCAGTCCTCCAGCGTGATTCACATCCACACACACCTTCAAAGCTTCATCGACAGAACTGGCGCGATACACGGAAAGGACAGGGAACAATTTTTCCAATGAGAGCGGGTGACTACGCCCCACGCCGCGAATGGGCGTGATCAGCAACTTGCAATTTGACTTCACCTTTAAGCCCGCGGCTCGAGCGATATCGGCTGCACGCTGTCCTACTGCCATCGGCCGCATAAATCCAGTTTCCGGATCAATAACAGCACTCGCCAGCATGTCCGCTTCTTCCGTGCTGCAGACGTGAGAGCCTAAATCCGTGAACTTTTTTAGCGCCGCATCATAAATTTCGTCATCAATCACCACCGTTTGTTCCGACGCGCAGATGGTGCCGTTGTCGAACGTTTTGGAAGTGATGATGTCGACCACGGCCATATTCAGGTCCGCGGTCTTCTCGAGATAAACTGGAGTATTCCCCGCTCCAACTCCCAATGCCGGCTTGCCCGAACTATAAGCAGCCTTGACCACACTTGGGCCACCGGTTGCATCGATGAGACCGATATCTTTGTGATGCATTAAGAATGCATTGTCCTCAAGAGTGTGCGATTCGAGACAGCTGAACACTCCCTCAGGCGCACCATGTTTCAACGCGGTTTCGTACATGACTTTGACCGCCTCATAGCAGCAGCGCCATGCACTTGGATGCGGACTGAAGATCACCGCATTCCGCGTCTTGATTGCCATAATGCACTTGAACAATACGGTTGAAGTGGGATTTGTAATTGGCGTAAGAGAGAGGATGACACCAATCGGTTCTGCCACTTCCACAACGCCACGCTCGGGGAACTCGCGAATCACGCCGACCGTCGGCTTATCTTTTACGTAGTTGTAGACAAACTCCGTGGCCACCATGTTCTTGATGGCTTTGTCTTCCATCACTCCAAGTTTCGTTTCTTCGACAGCCATCCGAGCCAGATGCTGCGCTTGTTCTAGACCAGCCACGACCATGGGCTTCACAATGCGATCAACATCCAGTTGTGTGTATTGGGAAAAAACAGCAGCTGCGTTTCGAGCGGTATGTACTAGTTCTTCGAGGTACGCGATCCGTTCGTTCGGGAGTGTTGGAACGTCGCTAACCATAGTTCCTCGCGATCACAATGGCGGGATAATCAAATCGTAATGAATTCTTTCCTTTTCGATGGGCGATCACCACAATCGGACAAACTCGTCCTACACGTGCACTCGTTAGGCGTAATCGATCGGGTGCAGTTCCAGCCAGTGCTCATCGCGCGCTCTGCCTACCTTCTTCCATGCGGCCGACGCTACGCTCGCGGCCAATCGGCGATTGTTCCATGCCATGCCGACTCCAAACCCGATAGCTCCGGCACCGACCCCGAGAGCAAGCACTTTCCATTTCGTCTTCTTCCGGCCTTGCAGCAAGCCGATGCATGCTCCTGCCGCAGCGAAGCCCAGAGCACTGCGAGCAGAATCGCAAAGAACTGGAGTCAACGGTTTTCCCTCGAGAAACTCGTGTCCGCCAGTTCGCGCTCCATCGAGTCCCGAATCCATCAGTTTGCGGCCGTATTCAAGTTCGTATTTTGACCACTCGCGCAGAGTCATGACACGTCCAACCGATGATGCTTGTCCACACAGCATCACCATTCGAACAAACGCTAACGCCAAGCCACCGCGAATGCTGTGACCCGCGTCACGAGCTTGATTGATACGAAGACCGCGATTCGTCAGGGCGATGGAGGTTGAGAGACCGCTACGCGGTGTCCGGCTTCTACTCCACTCTGGCACCAACCGCCCAGCTAGCGGGCGAGCGTGCTGTCGCCGATCTCTTCATCAACGAGCATGGGATCATACGACGCGCTTTCAGTTCTGTCATGAATGAGATGATCCAGCAGGTCTTCCATCCACCCACACTCCTCATGGTGAAGCTCTTCTTGCCACTTCGCTTCTTCTTCCCACGTCCATGGCCACTCTTTCGGAATCATGACAGACCTCCCGCAGATTAAAGAGCTTTCGATGGCGCAGCATCTTACGCTTCGCCAACCCTTGAGTCTGTGATCTCGTACACAGAACCAGGTGAGGTCAGGAGTTACGGGAGAAAGTCTGCCGATCTTTCGCCACGGAAAGGCGCTCGGCAATGATCGAATAGGCGGAAGGGTTAAATACCAGTCCCACATGTGTACCTGGCACTTCGAAATCATTTTTAGGGTTTCCCGTTCTGCAATATCGCCAGTCCACTATGCCATCGTCTTTCGTATAAATAGCTGTTTGAAGAATAGATCGTGGGGTGGAACAACGGAGAGAGCCCAAGAACGAACAGGTGCATCGTGGCGTGTAACAGTCGGGGAGAACATCCGAGCCGTGCTGATGCAAAATCTGGGTCCGAATCGCATCTGCCGCCCGCAATACCGAAGGATGCATCACTGTGCCGGCGAGAGGTGATCCCAGCGTGATGATCGATGCGATGTCGCGCGGCCGCTGTGCAGCCACAGAACGTGCGATGATCCCGCCCAGGCTGTGTCCAATCAGGTGAACACGGCGCCCAGTCTCGGCTACGGCCTTATCAATCGTGGCAGCCAGACGATATTTAATCAGTAGATTCGGACACTCTGCATTCACGCCAATGCCGGAAAAAAACGCGAGGTATCCGATTCGCTCCAGCCATGCCTGCAGATGAGTTACATATAGGTCGCTGCCCAGGAAGCCTGGGATCAGCACCACAGCAGATTTATCTCCGCGTTGCACTCCCAATCCGTAAAAGACCGGCGAAGCATGAAGCAGCAGTAGTTCTGCCCCAAATAAAGCCTCTTTCCAGATCGGAATATCCGCCGCAGCCTGATGATTCCGAATTCGACGATCTGGCTTTACCCCGTTTGATCTGACGGACTTTCTTTTTCTCTTCTTTAACTGGGAGCTCATCGCCGCTCTAAACTAACAGAATTTCTCTAGGATTCCATTTGATTGAAGCAGGATGCCCCTGACGAGTGAGGCACCCGCACGGATCACCTTCCTATACGGCTCGGACCAGCATCCCGGCTTGTCCCAGAAGCCTTTGTAGAACTCGGGAGGAATCAGTGTAGTGGGCGCCTCACACCTCAGGATCGTGCAATTTTGTTTCTAGGCCACGGCAGCATGAGCTTTTTTCGCACGTTTGTGCCGGACGGGCCTCGCTGCATGTCGCTCGGCTGGTTCCATATGCATCGCGCCAGCACCTCGTTTCACCATGGATTCAATCAACGCTTTCTCCGCAGCGACGAAATTCTTGACCCCCTCGCCTGTGATGTTGGCCATGGGCAAGAAGCGTGCGGGCGATACGAAGTTCATCGCGCGACTGGCGGCGCGCAGATTGACGTTGGCCTGCTTTCCCAAAACGTCGAGGAGTTTCTTCTGTGCGTCAATGAACGACTCCGTCGCGTCATCAGCCAGTTGTGAAAGCTCGAATGGCTTGACGGGCTTTGCGACATGGCCATGCTTTCCGCTCATCACTTTGCCTGTCTCTTCCGAGATCACATCGAGGAACTTTTTCTGTGATTGGACGAATGTCTCCATCGCTTCGCGGGCCAATTCGACCATGTGCGTGTTCTGATAGCCCTTGCCTTCCTTGATCGCCTCGAGCCATTGAATCGTCTGTTTGCTCGTGATGGTCAGAAATTCTTGTTGCATCCTGATCAGCGTATCCATACTCCGGTGCACAAGATCTGCAACTGCTCCCGCGCGCGGGACGTTCGCGACTCGTTCCTTCCCAGCATCCATCATCATTGCGTTTTGCTGATGCGCTAAATTCAAAAGAATTTTCTGCGCTTCCATAAAGCTGGAGGTTCCTTCGATTGCTAGATCGGTCAAGATCGCTACTGGAGAGTTCTCTCTGTCTGCGATACCTTCCCGTAAGGTTTTGGTGAGTGCGGCGTTCTGACGCATTGCAACGTCGACAAGGACTCTTTGTGTGGCGAAGAAACTCTCCACGCCTTGCTCGATCCAACCCGTCAGCAGCGATAAAAACGTGGACGGTAAGCCATGCGCGGTAACCGGCATCGGCTTTCTATTCCTTGGCATGTCAGCCTCCGTTTGCTGCACTGCAGCATCGCGCTAACAATAGATCTAGCAGAGATTTATGTCAACGGCAGTTTCTGCCATATTGCGCCGCGTCATCGCGATTCGCCCTGTCACAATATTGCCAAATACTACATTTAGCTTCGGTTACATCAGATTTCCCAAAACGGGACAGCGCTCCGAAGATCAGCAACCGCAACCGACTTTGCTCCATGCCACTTTGCTATCCTTCGTTCGTCTGGCAAAGTGACGCTTCCATGAAGAGTTTGAATGATCCCTATTCCACAACGCTGACTCGACGTCGCTACGAGGTCTGGTTTCTTCGCCTCGGGCTCTCCGATGGCAGGGGTGCATGGTGGTTCCGTTATCTAATCATGAATCCCGGGCGGAATGGATGTCCGGACAATTCCCACGGAATGCCCGCACAGGTTTGGGCCACTTGGTTTCCGGCTGACGGAGCACCGCAGAGTTTTATCCAGGAATTTCCATTAGTTGTCAGTCGACTTAGTAGTGGAGGTACACCATTTGCATTGGCCATCGCCGACAATGCCATCGACAATAATTCATGTCGAGGGCGCTTAAATGTGGATGGCCATGCGATCTCATGGAATCTCCGTTATTCGTCATCTTTCGCATTTACGATGAGCAGCAAAGGATGGATTGGATTCTCACGAACACCGCACGCCGATGCTGCTTTCGAAGGAACGATCGAATTTGACGGGCGGCGATTCGAGGGTAAATCCCTTGGCTTTGGATTGCAGGGGCACAATTGCGGATATCGTCACCGCAATTTCTGGACATGGGCACATGCATACTTTCGTCGTGCCGACCAATCCGTGTCGATGCTCGAAGCATTGACCTACGAGATGCCACTCGGACTGGTCTTCCGCAAAGTTGTCCTGTGGCACAGAGGCGCGTCATACACATTCCACACGCCGCAGGAAGCAAGAATGGATCGTGATCTTTCTCTTTGGAGCTTCAACGGTTTTGAACGTGGTGTTCGTTTGAATGCATCCATTCAGGGAAACGCGACCAGCACTCATCGGCTGCAGTACCTGAAGACGAATTGTGCCGGGACCTTCGACGTTCTCAACAACAGTCGGGCGAGCGCGCGCTTGCAGATTGAGTTCCCGTCAGGTGAGAAAGATGAACTCTTCACGCCAGATGGTGCGGTGCTTGAAATGGCCGGCAACAGATAACGCCAGATTCATGCACTCAGAGCTGATAGAGATCGGTCCAACAACCCGTGCGTTCCCTGCCAGAACACTCGGCTTCCATAGAACAACCCACTGAACTGAACCGCCAGCCAATCCCTCACCGAGAGCGGCGATCCGATCGATTTCCAACTCGTGAGCCACTGCACAGTCGCACGACGAGCGATGACTGTCATCATGCTCACGTCGGGATCTCCCATGTCATACAGAACCCCATCGAGTGTCAGCAACACCTTGCGCAGCATGATGAGTGGTGCGGGAAGCCGCACACCTTTAAATGCGATGCTCTCCAATAAGTCGAGCGCATCTTTCGTTCCGGGAATCTTGGTTACCGGCAGTCTCTCTATGAATCGATCTATACAATCGCGAACAATTTTCACCTGAAGCCGTTTCCGTCGCATGCCGCCCCTGCTAAGGGCCTGGATCTGATTGAAAATGCCTTGCGGATCTCTTAAAGCTGTAAATAAGAAAAATATCGCAAGGTGCCGACGTTCTTCTCGGCTTACGCGCTCCGTCAGTGCCCAATCGAGAATCGACAGCTCTCCCCTTTTTCGGTCATAGAGCAGGTTTCCCGCATGTGGATCGGCGTGAAACATAGCTTTCTCTTGACCAGAAAAAAGTGGCACCGCCAGGAATGCTTCAATCAACAACTCTGCAACCCAGGTTCTCTGCCAAAGCGGCATGCGAACAGCCGCCTTCGTGATCTTCTCGCCGTTCGCCTCGGTCATGGCTGTAATCTTCGAAGTGCAAAGTGGACGAATGAGGGTTGGAACGCGGATAGCGATCATTGACTGATAACTCCGCGAAGCTTCGGCCAGCGTGGCCTGCTCGCGTTGGAAATCCACTTCGTGTCGAAGAAGCCGGCGAACGTCGTTAAAGGTTTCAGGTAAGACCCTTTTTGCAAATCCATACTGCTGATGCTTTGATCCAACGTGTTTCGCCAACTGCGCTAGCAGTTCAATATCTTCCGCGAAACAAACGGGAATATGAGGTTTGATGACTTTGAAAACTCCTCGCTCGCGGCGTCCCGTAGCCGGATTTCGCCAACGGAAACGCATGACTGCGCTGACACTCGCCTCCGAGAAAATACCCGGATGGATATGCACGTCATATTTTTTTAGTTCTGCCCCAAGGTCGTGCTTGATAATTTTTCTCACCTCCTCGGCGTCCATGTCGGAGATTCCGTTCTCCAATTTGGTCAGTGCACGCCTGAGTTGGCACTGGAGGTGTCGATTTCTTGCCAGTACCTGACCTAGTTTCTGAAGGCCAGGAACTTTCGCAATCAGCTTTAATAAACGTGTCCCGGTCGGAGTATTAGAAGGAAGTTCCAACTGCTCTACGAGTTTCGGAGCCAGGCGGCCGCTGGAAAGATGCATGAACATGAACAGCATTGCGTCCTGCACCAAGGGCCGCCAATGCGAATACTTCGCGGGGACGAGTTCTTCGGCAGGCAACCGGGCGATTACCCATTGTCCAATTCGTTTCCGTATCGTCTGCCCCGCCGGACTGCGGAGTGCCTCTTCGATGGCCTGAACCCGCTCCTCTCGGCTGTGGTACGTCGCAAAAAAAACGGTTTTCAGCTCGTCGGTCGAGAATCCCTGCAACGCACCAGCGCTAAGTAGCAACTCCGGCATCGACCTACTTCCCAATCGCAGTAATGCACTTCCAACAACTCGTCCCAGAAAAACACACTAGGAAAGCGTGTACTTCCCTGCCTGGATAATCTTTTCAGCAACGACTTCCCGAAGCGCAATCGTGTCAAACGGATCATGTTTCACTAGCCGTCGAACGATTGCCATTTGCGAACGGAGAGTGTCTCCCTCACTGACCGCGGCCACGATCTTCTTTGCTGCGCTTTCAATCTTCTCGATTGCGCTCTCAAGGTAAATGCGTGTCATAGCAATCGGCAATTCACATTGCCTCTCTCCGGTGTTCGCGACCAACTTCCTTGTCCGCAGCAACGCGGATTCCATCGCATAGGTTTCGATTACCATATCGGCAATCGTTCCCATGATTTCTTGACGGTCCTGGATCGCCTGCATATATTTCTGGCTCGCAATCCCAGCTGCGAACAACCCGAGTTTCTTCGCATTTGAGACGATCTTCCCCTCTTCCGCGAGCACAGCCGCCTCGGGCTCTGCTCCTCCGGGTCCCGACAGCACTTCATCCAGCAATCTCTTAATCGCCGGCATCAACGGCAGTTGCCCCGACATCGCTCTCTTTAGTAGGAATCCAGTGATAACCAGCCGGTTGATTTCATTTGTGCCTTCGAAAATCCGATTGATCCGGGAATCGCGATAAGCGCGTTCTGCCGGATATTCCTCCACGAACCCGTAGCCTCCGTAGATCTGCACCATTTCATCGACGACGAAATCGATCGTTTCCGATCCCCACACCTTGAGGATCGAGCATTCGATGGCATACTCATCAATCACCTTTCGGACTGCTGGCATCTCCAGATGGTGGTCAGCACCGAGAGCCAGAATCGCTGCATCCATCATTCCTACCGTGCGATATGCCATGCTCTCGCCGGTATAAATCCCGACTGCCATGTTCGCGAGTTTTTCACGGATCAGTCCAAAAGCACTGATCGATTTTCCAAACGCCTTCCTCTCCTTTGCATATGCAATGGCATCGGCAATACAGTAACGGGCCGCTCCTACAGAGCCTGCGCCGAGCTTGAACCGACCAACATTCAGAACGTTGAAGGCAATGTGATGTCCTTTGCCAACTTCTCCGAGCACGTTCTCGACTGGGACCCTGCAATCGTTCAGAATCAATGGGCAAGTGGAAGACCCACGGATGCCCATCTTGTGTTCTTCGGCACCCACTGAAAATCCTGGGAAGCCTCGCTCAATCAGAAACGCGGTGAATTTGTCGCCGTCCACCTTGGCAAACACGGTGAAGAGATCGGCAAAGCTGGCATTGGTAATCCACATCTTCTCGCCATTCAGTAAGTAGTACTTTCCGTCAGCGGATAGCTGGGCCCGCGTCCTGGAATTCAAGGCGTCAGATGCAGAGGATGATTCCGATAGCGCGTAAGCACCCACGATCTGCCCCGTTGCCAATCCCGGCAGATATTTCAATTTTTGCTCTTCGGTTCCGAAATAAACGATTGGCAGAGTACCGATGCAGGTATGCGCCCCCCATGTCGCACTGAATCCTCCATAGATCGCCAGGCGATCGGCGATGATCGCAGACGTCACCTTGTCCATCTGCAAACCACCATAAGCTTCTGGAGTGTCCACGGCACTCAACCCGAGATCACCAGCCTTCTTCACCAGGTCGCGAGTCACGGTGAAATCCTTGTGCTCCATCCTCTCGATGCTTGATGCGATCTCGTTCAAGGCGAACTCTTCTGCGGTTTGCGCGATCAGTTTTTGCTGATCGGTAAATTCTTCTGGCGTGAAGATCTCTTCCGGTTGGCGATCTTCAATCAGAAAACTTCCGCCATTGATTTTGCTCGCGGGTGTCGCTGTCTTCGTGCCCATAAATGCACTCCCGTATGGATTTTGTTCCCTCAAAAACGAATTTCAACTCGCCTGAAAATCTTGGGCGGCCTGTCCTGAACACTCCGAATGTTTACGTGGATGTCTTCTGGGCAGCCGCATATTTCTCGCGCAACTCTTTTTTCAAGATCTTGCCGGTTCCGGATTTAGGCAGACTCTCGACAAAATCGATCGAACGAGGACATTTGTAGTGGGCCAGCTTTGAACGGCAGTACTGCATCACTTCCATTTCTGTGACCTGACTGCCCGGTTTCAATACAACGACAGCTTTCGGGATCTCACCCCATCTCTCATCCGGAATTGGTATAACCATCGCTTCAAAGATAGAAGGATGGGCCGCTAGCACTTTCTCAACCTCAAGACTCGAAATGTTTTCTCCGCCACTGATGATGATGTCCTTTTTTCTATCCACAATAAGGATGTAGCTGTTTTCGTCGATCGTCGCCATGTCTCCGGTATGAAACCAATTCCCCTCCATCACGCTCTTTGTCGCTTCCGGCTGCTCCCAATAACCTTTCATCACTCCGTCACCACGTGCCTGGATTTCGCCAATGGACTTTCCGTCGTGAGCGACCTCATTCCCTGCCGGGTCTGCAACCCGCAGCTTCACGCCGGGAATGGCAAATCCAGTCATGGCTTGACCTGAGTACCTCTGCTCGCCCCGCCAGTCAACACCAGTTTTTATCGGAGAAAATGCGATTGCCGGAGCAGTCTCCGTCAATCCGTAGCCCGAAATGCACGTGCAGCCAAGCTTCTCTTCCACTTCTTTAACAAGCGACGGCGAAGACGCGGCTCCTCCGATGGTGATTAATCGAAGGCTGCTCACATCAAACTTCGTTCTCTCGGGCGAGTGAATCAGCGCATTCGCCATTGTCGGAACCAGCCCACAGCACCACACTCGCTCCTGCTCAATGAGCCGGAACACTTCCAGAGGGGTGAAGGCATGGATCATCACATGTGTTCCCCCAACTAGCGTAATGGTGTGGGCTGCTCCCCAACCGTTGGCGTGGAACAAGGGAATCGTGTGCAGTGTCACAGTTTGACTGGTCGTATGCGGGCCCATGATCTTTGACGTTTGGCCCGCCACGATCACGTTCAGCGCATGCAGATACACATTGCGATGCGTGAGCATGACTCCCTTTGGCATGTCGCTCGTCCCGCTCGTGTAAAAGAGTTCGGCGACATCGTTCTCATCGATTTGCATGATGTCAGCTTGGAATGGAGCGGCTGCAGCGAGCAATTCCTCATAATTTTTCGGATAAAGCACAGGGACATCCGGCTGTGCATCGAGCAGAATCAGCTGTTCGATTTTGGGGCATGCTTTCTTGAATGCATCGATCAGGGGCAGGAATTTGGCTTCTAAAAACAGAAATCTGGCTTGCGCATCATTCAATACGGCCACCAGTTCCTGAGAAGCCAGGCGAATGTTCAACGGCAGCAGGACGCAACCCGCCTCAAGCACGCCATAATAGGCCTCTAGAAGCCGATGACAGTTCGTGCTGAGGAATGCAATTCGATCACCTGGTCTGGCACCAGCTTCCAGGAGCGCTCCTCCCAATCGCCCACATCGTTCCGCAAATTGTGAATACGTAAAACGACGGTCATCGCAAACCAGCCCAACCTTGTTGGGAAACTGCTCAGATGCATACCGCAGGAAGCGGAGGGGAGTAAGGGGAATATTCATGGCTGCCTCCCGATGCCATCTCGGATGTCCGCCATGCCGGTAGATCTCGAAAACGACTTTCCGGCGTGGCACTTGCCGGCTCAAACTCAATTGCAAACACCCATACACCTTTGCGCGAAATCGTGCAGTGATATCAATGCATTTTGTTTTGAGATTTCAGGAAAACAGGAGGAACGAGTCGGGCTTCCAACCTACTTCCGTTTTGCCCGCCCGTTGCGTGCCGCGTTGCGGGACCTTGTCTTAGGAATGCGTTTCTCGAGTTCGGCTATCCGCTCTTGCAAAACCTCCAGCTCTGATTCGTTTCTGCCAAGACCTGAAGTTTGCTGCGGAACGCTACCGAGGAATCGCCGCACCGATTCAACCGGCGACATGATGGCCGATTGCACAGCGCCTAACCGATCCTGCACCGTATCTTGCACGGCTTGGTAAGCATCAAAGGCCGACTTCAAGTACCACATGATGAATTCCTGGCTTGTTCGATCGGAAGCAACGATGAGTTGCCGTAGCAGTTCGAGAGGCAGGCCCGCGGGCGCATCCTTTGCATCTTCCGTAATGATCTGGGTAAGTGTGACCCGGGTCAGGTCTTCGCCCGTTTTTGCATCCACGACTCGCACATCTCTACCCTTGCGAACCAGCCGCGCGATCTCGTCGAGGTTTACGTACTGGCTGGCTGACGTATCGTACAAACGGCGGTTGCCATACTTCTTGATAACGATTGTGCTGCTCTTATCCTTATGCTGCGTTGCAACACGCATGTGGCTATGGTGTCACTGTTTAGCGCGTTTGTATAGTTGTGGCGTGGCACCCACCCCGCCTTGAAAACTCTTGCGAAGTTCCCACTCCATCAATACCGGTAATCCTGCAGAAGCTCTTCTTCTTCGGGCAAGACTCACCTATAGTTGGAGCATGAACAAGAGTCCTGGTCCCAAGGAATCAGGCTTCCATGTATTCGCGACGAAAGCGGCGTACTGGGTCGGAACCAAGTGGGCCTTTCTCATAGCGACGCTGGTAATTATCGTTTGGGTGATCTCCGGACCTTACTTCCAGTATTCGGACACCTGGCAACTCATTATTAATACCGGCACGACGGTCGTGACGTTTCTCGTGGTGTTTCTGATCCAGAACACGCAGAACCGGGACGCACGCGCTATCCATCTGAAGCTCGACGAAATCATCAAGGCGATTGATCAGGCCCAGAATGAGATGATTGATATTGAGCATCTCTCCGATCCTGAACTGGAAAAGTTGGCCGAGAAATACGAGAGGGTACGGAGCGAGTGCGACACTCGGCACAAACGTCGCGAAAACAAAAAAGACTAGCGTTCGGAAGGTCTCATTTTCCCTAGTGAAATCTGTCAGGACCGACTTTTTACGGATCACGCGTTTGCTTTTCCGATTTTGAGTCTATCGTCATCTTTGAGCAAACGACTGAACGGAAAGGGAGGGTGCCGCGTTGACGCTCAGCAGAACGGTTGTTATCATCGTTCTGCGGGGTGGAGCAGTCTGGTAGCTCGTTGGGCTCATAACCCAAAGGTCGGTGGTTCAAATCCACCCCCCGCAACCAACCCACCTACTGTACCTTCGTCTGGCATTTCCCTCGCTCACAAACCCCGCAATACTGACGCCAAAACTTAGGGCGGTCTTTAGAAACTCTTCGATCATCCTCGGTTGTAGTCGTGCAGCGCGTTCATCGTCCTGCCGTCGTCGGTTGGGACCGGTGGATAGAGCGCCTCGGTAGCTAATTTGCCGAATGGGCCAACACCCCGAAGATAGCAAGATCATCCAGAGTCATGGCAACTCAACTCGGCTACCAATGACTTCCGTCTATTTAACTGCGCTATGTGACCTTGATCACTGCTGCGCTGACCTGCTGCAAGTATAAAAAGGCGGGAAGCGGTGGTCGGTCGATCAACCGCAGACAGAGTACGTCACTTGGCCGAAGTTGATAGCTCTGAGGCCACTTCGCATGCTCCCCGCGGAGCGCCCTCACTAAAAGTCGCCCAGGCAGTGAAACAAATCCACGTTGAACTATTCCCATCTCGATCCGCGACTCTGCGCTTGCTAATCTCGCAAAGTTCCAAAGGAGAAAAATATTATGAAGACATTCTTACTGTTGATCACTGTGCTGTTGTTCGCGCTACCATCAGCATTGGCAGAGGAAACGGTCGCTAAAACCGCCAAGCTGGACGAACACAAGTTCGGAAAAGCGGAATTCCTTCAAGCTACCTCAACTGGGCAGAAGAAAGCCGGGTCTTCCGTAAAGGGGACTCTGTGGTTTGACGCAGAAAATAAGAATGTCAACTTTTTGCAAGAATCCGGCACTCCAGCTTTGACCATCAAATATGACGCGATCAAGAACATAACCTACGAAAAGGCATCGAAGCCTCGCATGGCCGAAGCTGTGCTCATCTCTCCACTGTTTCTCTTGTCTAACTCCAAGAAACACTACCTCACCTTCCAGTACACAGATGAGACTGGCCAGGGCAAATACGCCATCGTTCATCTTGATAAGAAAAATGCACGCGATGCTGTAGCGTGTGCAGAAGCCCAAACAGGCAAAAAGGTAGAACAGATCGACGAGAAGTAAATTCAAACCCAACGACTTCAGGCTGAGGTTCTTTGGAAGAGAGAATCTCGGCCTGCATATCAGACATTTGCTGGCGCAACATCATTGGCGGTCAGTGAGTGATAACGCCTGTTAGCGGCAATTGAGACCGCCTTTCGGTAGGAGCCGCCGTCGTTCCCCTTTTGCCTCTGGCCCTTTTTGTGATGCCTGTCAAAGATCTGATCAAGCTAATCGCCAAATTCGTCTTATAGCAAGACTCCAACAATCTGACTTCCTTTGCGAGATTAGTGAACACCTTTTGAATTCTCGGCCCGAGTCCAAAACAGTTGCTCAATTTACGTCAATGCGGGCGGGCATCAAAAGTGCCCAATGAATGATGATTGCGCGGTCGAATCACAGCAATCAGTCCCCTGCTTAAAATTGTTTTCAACAGAGGTGTGCGAGCCACCAGGCTCTTACATTAGATATAATCTAAACTTGTTCATGAGCCATCCTGAGATGAAACGGCGCTTGGCCGCCAGCGGCCTGCGGAGCACGCCCCAGCGTCACGCTGTCATGGCGTTCCTGATGGAACACAAGAGGCATCCGACTGCTACGGAGATCTTCGCTGCTGTGAACCGGGTCCATCCGCGCTCTTCCAGGGCTACGATTTATAACAATTTGCGCGACCTCGTGGAGGCTGGCTTGGTGCGCGAAGTAGCTGTCGAGGGCCGCGCCGCGCGATTTGATGCGAAAGGCGCGCAGCATCATCACTTCATCTGCGATCACTGTGGCAATGTCGAGGACGTGGATTGGTATGACGTGCCTCGTCCTGTCCCGGCGTCACTCGGGAAGCGAGTGCTTCGCGAGTGCGAACTTATTCTTCGAGGGTTGTGCACCAAGTGCGCTTCCTCGCGCAATTCCCGATAAAACTTTATTGCTGGAAAGGATTAAAAATGGCACAAGAAGTGAAAGAGAACAACAGCACCCAGACAGCGTCGGCGGCCAAGTGCCCGGTAGCATCCGGAACTCACGCACGGAGAAACCGCGACTGGTGGCCGGACGCTCTAGATATTTCGGTTCTCCACCGCAATTCAAGTCTGTCCGACCCGATGGGCAAGGAATTCGACTACCCAAAGGAATTTGAGAGTCTTGACCTCGATGCTGTGATCAAGGATCTAAATGTCCTGATGACGGAATCCCAGGATTGGTGGCCGGCTGATTTCGGCCATTATGGCGGGTTGATGATCCGCCTGGCATGGCATAGCGCCGGGACTTATCGGATCACCGACGGACGCGGTGGTGCAGGCGCAGGGCAACAGCGTTTCGCTCCACTGAATAGCTGGCCGGACAACGCCAACCTCGATAAAGCGCGTCGGCTGCTATGGCCTATCAAACAGAAATACGGCGAGAAAATATCGTGGGCCGACTTAATGATTCTCGCTGGCAATGTTGCGTTGGAATCCATGGGCTTCAAGACCTTCGGCTTTGCTGGAGGACGCGTCGATGTTTGGGAGCCTGAGGAGCTGTACTGGGGACCGGAAGGGACTTGGCTCGGTGACGGACGTTATAGCGGCGAGCGACAGTTGTCCGAACCGCTTGGCGCGGTTCAGATGGGCCTCATCTACGTCAACCCCGAGGGGCCGAATGGCAACCCGGACCCGCTGGCGGCGGCGAAGGATATCCGCGAGACGTTTTTCCGGATGGCAATGAATGACGAAGAAACTGTCGCACTGATTGCTGGCGGCCACACCTTTGGCAAGACCCACGGCGCCGGTGATCCATCACTAGTCGGGCCGGAGCCGGAAAGCGGCGCGATAGAAGACCAAGGACTCGGGTGGAAAAGCAAGTTTGGCACAGGAATCGGAGCCGATGCCATCACGGGTGGCCCGGAAGTGACTTGGACGCAAACTCCAACGAAGTGGAGCAATCTGTTCTTTAAGAATTTGTTCGAGAACGAGTGGGAGCTAACGAAAAGTCCGGCGGGAGCGAAGCAGTGGCGGGCCAAGAATGGTCAACCAACGATACCGGACGCGTTCGATAAGTCGAAGAAGCGCGTGCCTACTATGCTGACCACTGATCTGTCGCTGCGCTTCGACCCGGCGTACGAGAAGATTTCGCGACGGTTCTACGAACACCCAGATCAGTTCGCGGACGCATTCGCCCGCGCATGGTTCAAGCTCACGCACCGCGACATGGGTCCCATCGTGCGCTACCTTGGACCACTCGTGCCAAAGGAGACTCTCATTTGGCAAGACCCGATTCCTCCTGTCGACCATGAGCTGATCAATGACAAGGATGCCGCCACTCTGAAGGCAAAGATTCTTGCCTCTGGAGTTTCGGTGTCCGATCTTGTATCGACTGCTTGGGCATCAGCCTCAACATTTCGTGGCTCCGACAAGAGAGGTGGGGCGAACGGTGCACGCATCCGTCTCGCTCCCCAGAAAGATTGGGAGGCCAATCAGCCCACGCAGCTCGCAACTGTGCTTGAGAAGCTTGAAACCATTCGAAAGGGATTCGACAAGAAGATCTCACTCGCTGACCTCATAGTTTTGGCTGGGAACGCGGCAGTTGAGAAGGCTGCAAAGGATGCTGGCGTCGAGGTGAAAGTACCATTCACGCCGGGGCGCATGGATGCTTCCCAGGAACAGACAGATGTGGCATCTTTCGCTCCTCTCGAGCCGCGGGCCGATGGCTTCCGCAACTACATCAGCGGAAGGACCCAATTTATGCAGCCGGAAGAAGCCTTAGTGGACCGCGCTCAGTTGCTGCGACTGACCGGTCCGGAGATGACCGTGCTGGTCGGCGGACTTCGCGTGCTCGGCGCAAATTCAGGCGATTCGAAGCACGGTGTCTTCACTTCAACACCCGGTGTTTTGACGAATGATTTCTTCGTGAACCTGCTTGACATGCGCACGCAATGGCATCCGGCCGACGGTAAGGATGGCGTCTACGTGGGCAGCGATCGTAAGACGGGCGCTCGTAAATGGACCGCAACCCGCGTGGACTTAATCTTCGGTTCCCACTCGCAACTTCGTGCGTTCGCGGAGGTGTATGCCTGCTCGGGATCGAAGCAGAAGTTTGTGAAGGATTTTGTGGCCGCATGGAGCAAGGTGATGAATCTCGACCGCTTCGACCGGATTGCTGCTGGACGTTGAAGTCGACGGGAATCGCAAGCTGGCAGAGAAACGGTGTTGGTGAGAAGAAGTGCCACCTGAAAGGGTCATCTTCTATCGTCGATCGAGTGCACCTGTGGGGATCAGTGAGCCTATTCCGGTAATTGGATTACCGGAGCCTCAGGGCGACAGCACAGGCCGTAACTCTGCCACAGCTTGAACCACGGGCTGTGCGCCAATGTTTCATCGTGCCTTCGATTCGCTGCAGAGATATCGTTTGCAGTGAGCGGCCTGATATCCGGAGTCTCGAACATTTCCTCGAGCTGCTGAATATCATCGATAATGCGCTCGACATCCATTTGTCACCAGTATAGCGGAGGAACTCTCATCCCATTCAAGCCGGTTGTTGCCTAGAGTAGGATATTTTATGGGCTTATCCAATACCCGATGTCCGCTTGATTGGCTGGGCCTTCGTTTGAATTCCTAACACCGTTGAGGTAGCCCTTCCGCGTGGGCTGGCACGAACCCGACATCCGCATTGCGACCCGCCGAGCGGCGCATATCCTTCTACACCAACCGCTTAACAACGGGTGTAGTTAGCAGGTCCTTCCTTAGCATCAACATCACAGCCTGATGTGACTTCCAAACTTGTTGGTAGCAGATTTCAGATGAAAGAATTTTTTCAGGCGCGCTACGCAGAGTGCCCACAGCCTGTGGGCGCGTGTGCGCCGGGATGCAGCAATTAGGGCGAGGGACTATGGGTGATGTGGGAATCGTGTTCCTCGGATTCGGCCGGATGGGCCGCGCCGCGCATACCTCATTTCTCCAAGCCAGTGACCAGCTGCGCAAAAACGGAATCGAACCACGCTTATTGGCCGTGCTGGAAACGGACACAGAAGTCATCCGTACCCTGCCCAACTACACTGAAGCGAAGGCTATTCTCGTAGAAGATGCCTCCTCGCAGCGGAACGCCATAAGCGCCTTGCTGCGCACCGAACTCGGCCTGCGTACTGAAGATGAGTTCTTGGTTTACGACGCTACTCCAAGTCCATGTCATCAGCGTAACTTGGTTGATGTTTGCGAAACTTTTCCTCGAGCACTCTACCTGGGAGAGAAGCCGCTCTTCACCTCACGATCACAACTCTCCGTTCTCGACCGGTTTGCGGACCGGGTTCTATGTGACTTTGTCGAAAGCCAAAATGAAGCGGTGCTCAAACTGCTTGAAATGCAACGCGCCGGATTTCGCATCGAGCGGCTACGCTTCTGGAGGATGAATTCCACCGGTCTGAGGAGATTACTCGAACCGGAAGAGCGAGGCGGAGTAACCGGAGGAGCCCTGTTGGACAAGGGAATTCACGACCTTGCCGTGACATCCATTCTGCTGCGCAATCAAGGCTTGTTGCCAATCACGCCAATTGTCAGTGAGGCACGGAATCTGACCTTGATGCCCGACGTCGCTCACTCTGTAAAAGCGAACGGCAATGGGAATGGCCGCGCCGATGCTGCGGGATATGCGCACATAGAGTGGCTTAGCTCCGAGCCGGTGAATACGGAGTTCAGTTACAGCTGGATTGGAGTGGAAGCGTTCGATGATTTATGTGCCCGAATCGGTCAGCCTTCCTTGCGAGCTTTGCTGGCAGAGCATGGCCTGTACGAAGACGCGTGGCTTTCCCGAGCTCCGCTGGAGCAGGAAGCTTTCGACCAACTTGAGCAGCAAGAGGCGCGGGTTCTTGTGGTTGACGGAACGGAAGATGGACGGAAGGTCCGGCTCATCGTGAACTTCCTAATCCGGCCTGGCATCCACCCTTTTGTCTTTCACACCGAACGAAGGGAGTACTTAAATCTCGCCTCGCATTGCTCTTCGAAAAGTTCCGTCGCTCGCATTTTTGATCTCGCCATCGGCAGCTATGTGAATAAGCGTCCGTTGATCTGCAGTCCGTTAGGATCGGCGGTGATCCGGCAAGTCCATCGAACTGGCTTTGATATCCGCGATTTGGCATTTACCAAACAACCGCTGTGTCCCACAGACACGTGGACGGAATCGTTCAGGATGGTCCGTTGATTAGACGCTGATGAACGATTCAATGAGGACCGCAATGCTGCGTGTTCCGCTTAGTCGCTCGCTCCGCATCGCGCGATTCCTCCCGCATCCATCAATCCGCCCACGCCAGATAACCAGGAACCATGATGTTCACCAGCGGCACGATTGTCAGAATGCCCCAGAAGTTGGGTTTGCCACGCGCTTCGGCGATTGCCATCCAAACAATGACTGAGATCACAATGTTCACAAGTGGGACCAGAAAAAGGACAATCCACCAAATCGGCTTCTTGGCCACGTTTAGCATCAGGATGAAATTCACGATCGGGATCCACGCGAGCCAGGCATTGGGCGTGCCCGTCTTAGTCGCGATGGTTTGAAGCGCGAGAGAAATGTACAGATAAACGGCGAGGCCGATAAAGAGGAAGACCATCAGAATCGCGCCGGTGAAGGCGGCAGGGATCTGCGGTTCATCTGAGGATTGGGCCAACAATGGACTGGCTGACAATAAAACGGCAACGAGGGCAACCGACGCGCCAAGAAGCGACCAAGAACGGAAACTGAGCTTCATTCCCATACCCTCCTGTGGCTACCAAATTTTCATGTGACGCCGTGGGCGATCTGTCCACGTATGGTTGGGAAGTATATCCCGAGGATGAGAAATTACCCGGTGCATCTCTTGAGGCATGGTCGTCGGGGTCGGCGGGTGGCCAACTCAAGCCCGCTTTTGGCTTGAGTGGGAGGTAGCGGTAGCAAAAATTGGGAATGACGATGCCGGTAGGCGTGCCGCCGCTCTCGGCGAAGACTAGCGCAGAATTCTTACTTCAACTCGATTTCGCTTAATCTCTCGACCGGACGCGCCAGCACAGCTTTATTCCCCCGCACAACGATTGGACGTTGAATCAGTTCCGGATGCTTCGCCATCAATGCAATCAGCTCTGAATCGTTCAGCTCTTTTCCCGCCACATATTCCCGATAAGAAGTTTCGTTCTTGCGCACAGCGTCTTGCGGCTTCAGTCCGGCGCGTCGCAGCAGTTGCTTCAGATCGCTGGCCGAGAGAGGCTCTTCCAGGTAATGCACACTCTCGTAGTCCACGCCTTTTTCAGTCAAGACACGCTTGACCTCGCGGCACGTGCTTCAGGTCGGCTTTTCGTAAATAATGATTTTGTCTTTCTTGCTCATTGCGGCCTCCAGCTTGAGCTGGTCCATCCAATACTTCAGCTCTTTTGAATGCCACTGCCTTCGACGATGGCGATGTAACGATCGATCGGAACATCCGTAAATGTTTCCACTCTCCCGCTCGGCAACGGCCACTTGATTTCAAGCTTATCGATTTTCGTTCGCGAGCCGATTCCGAGCACCTCTCGCGTGTCGTGCGACGACAAATAGCTGCCACCACCATTCTTCAGACGCGATCTCTTGAGATCGCCAGCTTGCCAGCTGATGCGTGCGCCAATCGCATCCGGATTGCACTTCTTTCCTATCAGACGCAAACCCAACCAGTGATTTCCTCGTGCCGCATTGTTTTTCAGGAGCAGCGGCGTCCCATCGTTGATCGCCACCAGGATGTCGAGAGCGCCATCATTGTTGAAGTCTCCCATCGCCATGCCTCGGGCTGCATGGCTCTCCGCAAAGACTGCGCCCGCCTGCTCAGCCATATTGATGAACTTTTTCCCGTCATTGCGGAAGAGCAGGAGCGGCTCTTTGTACTTCACATGGGTTGAATGTTCTTCGATCCGATCGTCGGGATGCCCATTCGCCACAAAAAGATCGAGCGTGCCGTCATTGTCGTAATCAAAGAACTTCGCGCCCCATCCGCTCATGAGCTGCGTTGTCATCCCAACACCTAGTGGGCCCGCCATATCATCGAATGTCAGGTCGTGGTTGTTGCGATAAACGGAATACATCTCCTGGTCGACGTTTGAGACAAACAAGTCTTGCCAACCATCCTGGTCATAGTCGGCCGCGTCCACACCCATACCCGAGCGCGCACGGCCGTCCTGGCTATAGGCGACGCCCGACTCCAAACCCGCGTCGTGGAACTTCCCTTTCTCGTTAAGGAACAGAAAATTTGGAAACGTGTCGTTCGCAACGAAGAGATCCATCCAGCCGTCGTTATTCACGTCGGTCGCCACAGCGCCCCATGCCTTGCCAAGGACGCTCGCGATCCCCGTCTGTTTACTGACATCCGTGAATGTTCCATCGCCATTATTGTGAAACAACCAGCTCGCCGCTGGTGGATACACGCGCGGGATGCAGTAGTAACGTTCGCCAGAGCGCTCGTTTCCGCAAAATTTGTTGGCCGCTTTATTGAACTCGACAAAGCGGCAGACGAAAAGATCTAAGCGTCCATCATTGTCATAATCAAACCACACGGCGCTTGACGCCCATCCGGTAGCCGCCACGCCTGCTTTCTCGGTCACATCTGTGAACGTGCCATCACCATTGTTGTGGTAGAGGATGCTGCGTTCGTACTGCGTGACATACAGGTCGGGGAAACCGTCACCATCGTAGTCTCCAACGGCAACGCCCATTCCGTAACCGCCTCCGACTGCGCCTGACTTCTCGGTGACGTCAGTGAACGTCCCGTCGCGATTATTGCGATAAAGCGCGTTGCGCAGCGGCGGCTTCGGATCATAGAAATCACAACGTCCGCTGTTCACCAGGTAAATGTCCATCCAGCCATCGTTGTCGTAGTCGACAAATGCGCAGCCTGCGCCAGTCGTTTCCGGCAGGTAGTATTCAGACGAACGTCCGTTCGCATGCTTCCACGTGATGCCGCTCGCGCTCGATGGCACGAGCTCGAACAGTTCGCTCTTCCCTGCCCCAGCCGACGGGCTTACTTGCTGTAATAGCCGTGCCCATCCGTTCGAAAGCGTGCAAGCGGGCATCGAAAACGCCAGCGCTCTTATCAGATCTCTGCGGGTGAATCCAGACATCAGGGATTTTTTCTCTCCGAACTTTGTGGGGCTGGGCCCGCGGCGTTATCGAGCAGCGGAGCCTTATCTCCATACGTAGTCGCCTTATTCTCCGCGCTGGTTGCATCATTCAGCTTGCGGAAGGCTGCGCGTGTACGTGCCGCTTCGTCTTTGCGCCCAGCCTTCGCATAGGCGTTGCCAAGCACAAACAAGAACTGCGCTTCGGTAGGAACCATGTGAGCAGCCGTTTCGAGTTCGGGGATCGCCCGCGCAGTGTCGCCTGAATCGAAGTAAAGCAGACCGAGCATGTAATGGCCAAACGGATACGACGGCTCGAGCTTTACGACCTCTGCTGCATATCGAATGCCCGCGGCCGAGTCGACCCGATACTTCAACGTTGCAATCTGCATACGCGCTCGCACATGCTGAGGGTTACGCTTAATCTCCTCTTCAAACTGCGGCAGAGCTTGATCGGGTTCTTGAATGTCCAAATAAAAACGTCCGAAGGCATAGTGCACGTTGCGAAAGTCTGGAAATTCCTGGACGAGATCGGCGTACATCTTCTTGGCGTCGTCGTATTTCTTTTGAATGCTAAGGTGCTCGGCGCGTCCTGCGCGAAGAATAATCTGACGATCGGGTGAGTCGGCAGGGGGTGCTTCTTTCGGCGTGATCAACAACACCGCCATGCCGAGCGCAGCGTCAAGCTCATCACTCTGAACGCCTTGCTTTATAAGAGGTTTCAATGCCTCGATAGCGCGTTCGAAATCACGCTTGCGAAGCAGCAGCATGCCTTCATGAAATTCAAGCACGAACGCGAGCTGATCGTTGTTCTGTATGCCAAGTGTTCTTGCAGCCTTAATGTTCGCGATCGCGCGATCATCCTGATTGAGTTGGTATTGGCAGAGGCCAAGCATCAGGTGCGCTGTTCCATTCTTCGGATCGAGCGCAACCATCTTGGTGAATGCGCGCGCCGCAGGCACATATGCGTTCTGATCGTAGAGAATCGTGGCCAGCGACCACCATCCTTCTTTCCATTTGGGACGCAGCGCAAGAGCTTGGCGATAGAGTTTCACCGCGTCGTCAAGCCGCTCAGCATCGCGAGCCGCGTCGGCTTGTGTAGAGAGCTGCTTGAAGGAAGAAGTGGTTTGAGCGAGTCCCGGCGACACGAAAATCATGCAGAGGGTGAAGCAAGGGATGAGCATCCACCGGAGACCAGGCACGGGTACAGTGTAAAAGAAGACGTAGAATCGCGAAACTTCACGTAGGTTTCACAAACTCCACGACGTGACAGCAGCTAGAAAAAGAAAAGGCGCCCCTTACGGAGCGCCTGGAATCAGCCTTGCCTCGCTCAGAAACTGAAACGAGCTTGCAATTCAATGGTGCGACCGCCTAGAGCATCCTGTGCGGTGCCGAAGTTCGGGTTATTGATATCGGCCTGCACGTTAGCAAGATTCAACTTGTTAAAGATGTTGAAGAAGTTAGCACGAAATTCCAATTTGGCATTATTGCCGAGCACAGGCATTTCAGGGAACCCAAAAGCCTTGCTCAGTGTCATATCAACCCCAAAATAACGCGGGCCACGGAACGAATTACGCCCGATACCCGGTCCAGGCGGAATCGGCCCGGGACTCGCAATTCCCGCAACGATGTCCTCGAAGCTTGGTCCCGGAGTAACCGTCGCGGGAACAAAATAGGCGAGACCGCCATTTGGGAAGTTTCCGTTCGGTAATTTGAATGTGTCTGTACTCGAACTGGAACCGCCACCACCGAGGTAGGCAACGGGCCGAAGTGCTCCGTTTCCACCACCACCGCAACTGCCCTGGTAGATCGCGTCACAGGCGTTGTTAGTTATTGGAGTCCACGGGTAGCCACTATGGGCATTGAGGATGCCGCTGATCGACCAGCCGCCGACGATCTTTTCCATCCAACCTCGGCTTCCGCGGAATATCGTTGGAGACCAGATGCCGTAGATCTTGAAGGCGTGAGTGACGTCGTAGTCTGATGGCCCATACATAGTGCCTGGATCGTACTGATAATCCCCAGTAGCAAAATTATTAGAGCCAGTATCGAAGCTCTTGCTCCAGCGATACTGGGTGTCCAGTTCAAAGGTTCGGCTAAAGCGATGCCGCAACTGGCCCAACAAAGCATTGAAATTAGCCGTCCCGTCGTTCAGATAGAAATTAACGTGCCTCACCACGGGATTGAATGCCACTCCGCTAACCGAAAATGGAACGTACAGGTTGTATTGCCTGGTGAGGTGACGCGTGGCGCTTCCTTGATAACCGATTGTTCCAACCCAGTCCGAACCCAGATCAATTTGAGTTTCCAACGAATAGTGCGCGGATCGGGTCGACGGCCAGTGGGCAGAGTACCCAGTCACATCCACGGGTGAGAAGTTCGGACCCGGGATCGGTAGGTGAGTATTGGGATCGAAATCAGCAATCGTTGCGGGGTTCGATGCGTACCCGTAGAAAGAGTTGATGTCAGGAGGAAAACTGTTTTCGTAGACGATTTGGTCGCCCGTCAGGTTTCCGGATAGATTCAAGAAAGGCGGATTGCTGCGACCATTCAGCGAAATAGCTTGATCCAAGCCGTTGTACGCAATTCCAAAGCCACCTCTCACAACGACCTTATCGTGAAACTGCGTTGGGCTCCAAGCGAAACCCAACTGCGGACCGAAGTTCATCTTGTCAGGTTCATAAAGAGTTCCGCCCAGCCTCAGCCGCATGTCTGTAAAGACGTTTGGCCCAGAGCCCAGGAGAACCGCGCTGATATTGCCTCGCTTCTCTGAGATCGAACCGAAATACTCGTAACGCAGACCGATATTAATCGTGAGGTTCGGTCGAACTTTGTAATCATCTTGCGCAAAGATCGCATACAAACCTTGTCGCGTGTCCTTTCGAAAATCTGTCGGCTGCCCTGTAACTGGATTGAATGTTGCCCGTTCAGTTGTCGGCGCGTCATTCAGGAAATCCCAAAGATTGTTGAAATAGTAATTGGGACGAGCATCCCAGGGGGCATTGTCTACGAACGTCAGTCGCGAGATCTCTCCACCCATCTTTATGGTGTGGCTCTTATAAACCTTGGTGAGGGTGTCCTTCACAGCGAAAGTCCACTGGTCAAATGTGCCAGGGGCTCCGATTCCGTAATCTAACTTGCTGTTGTCATGAATTGTGCCGATCACGCCAGCGCAACAGTTGACGTTATCGACAAATGCTTTGGGTAAACCCCATGGGCTATTGGGGTTATTTTGTAGATCTTTCCAGCGCCATCCCGCAGCGTTTGCCCGTGCTTCGTTCAGCAGCGTTGCTGAGAATGTATGATTCCACAGCACTGTTTCGGCTTCGTTGATGGTCGTGTGGTGGAACGCATTCATCAAGCGATTTGTACCGTTGAAACTGTCGTTTACCTGGGGGACGCGATAGAAGCTACCGGCGATCAAATCTTTGCTACTCAGGTTGAAGTCAACTCGCGCGTTGTACTGAGTTTGACTACCCGTATTCGGCCCAAAGTTATTGATGAACGCAAGGTCAGCGACACCATCGAGATTGGCCGAGCTCCCGGTCCCATCACCTCCCAACCCAGGATTGAAACGCTGGTTGTCACCGGTTTGCCCTAGACCGTACGAAGGGTCAGAGGTGCCCACAGGAAATGCACTTGGATCGAGTGGTCTGCCCAAATCAAGTCCTTGTCCCGGAATCGTTGCGCAATTGACACCCTCCGTAAGGCCGATATCTGTGCAGGTGTGATTAGCGTCAACGATGGTGCCAGCTCGAGGTGCAAAGCCTGGGAAGTTCAAGAATGAGGAAGCATTGGGAGCTGCAGCATTGCTTAAGAACTGAGATGTCTCGTACCAACCTTGACTATTAATGGGAGAGCTGAGCCGAATCGTTTCGTACGAAAAGAAACCGAACAGCTTGTTTTTGATTATCGGACCGCCTACGGTGCCCCCAAAATCATTAAAGCGACCTGTATTTCGCGTTGGCGATTTTCCAAAGCCGCCATAACGTTGAAATGCGTTCAAGCCTTCACGATCAGCCTTCCAAAATGCGCTTCCATGATATTGGTTGGAGCCATTCTGGGAGATTATCTTTACCTGCGCACCGCGGTAACGCCCATTTTCAGCATCGTAGTTGTTTGTCACAACTTTGACTTCTTTGATGGAATCCTCGTTAGGAGTGATGACCGAGGTCCCGCCCCATGAGACGCTGGTTACACCGACACCATCGATCTGGTAATTGTTCTCTCCGGTGCGCGCACCGTTCGCCGTGATTTGACCACCGTTTTCGATCGCGAAAATCCCAGTCGTGTTGCCAGAGCCACCAATTGTGGTGCCGGGAAGGTTTTGAGTGCTGCCACCTGCGTCTCGAGCTCCGTCGCCAAAGGCTCCGGGTGCCAATTGGAGTAGTTGAAATGGGTCTCGTCCAAAGGATGGAAGCTTTTGGATATTTTCCGCCGTAACTGTTCCGCTGATATTCGCGGTTGCAGTATCAATAAGGGGCGCCGCGTCAGTCACATTGACGGTGTCGGACACCTGTCCCACATCCAGCTGCACGTTCAGAGCATTGCTCTGTTCGGCGATGATCTTGATATCGTCGAGAGATTTTTTCTTGAAGCCATCTTTTGTGACTTCCATTTTGTACGGACGCGGTGCGAGGCCATTGAAGATATACCGCCCCGATTCATCGGTGGTCGCCTCGAGCGTGCGATTGGTCTCTTTGTCGATAAGGCTCACTTTGGCGCCGGGAATCACCGCATCTTGTGCGTCGGTTACGGTTCCTTGTAAGGCTCCACGATACTGGGCGTGCGCGACTGACCCGAGCAGCACAACACACACCAACACAAGCGTCGCCGAAGACACGCGCGTGCGTGATTTCATTTGATTGTTCCTCACCCTGAAACGGATTTGCTTGCCTCACTAACGGATCAGTGCCCCACGCTACTAAATCGCGTTAGTTCCTCACCGCGCCGGAGTATACTGTCGCGTTTCTGGCTTGTCAACAAACTTGAAATGTGTTAGCGACAGCGTTTCTCTTTCAGTTACCTCAACCCAGGAAGTGTTGCGCGGGGGATTCTCCGGAATTATGAAGCTTATGAAAATGTGGAACCGCAAGCATTCTGAAAATGGAATTTTTCAGTCGAAATTTCTTGTGAGTGTGGCTTCGTACGCTGTTTTTGCACTACTCCTCTGCTTGGCAGAAACGAGCCTCGCCCAGAACAGCTACTACCAGCACGTCATCTTCGATAACAGCATTACTCCCGACGGGTACTACGACAGTGGTGGTGGCGTAGGAAAGCCCAGCGAGCTCGAACTCGCAAATGGTCACCTTCCGGTCGAGTCGAGAATTTTCAAAACGCCTCCGAATGCGTTACGAATCAAATGGCAGTCGAATCCGGGAGGAGTTTGGGGCGCCGAGGTCCGATTACTCAGTTTTCGGAATCGTATGCCGGGGATGAGCGGGACGCATTTGTACCTCTGGTGCTATGCGCCGGAAGCGATTGCGGCGGCGGACTTGCCGAAGCTGATGCTCTCGAATCGGGCCGAAGGCCTACAGGTAGCGGAGTATCCGGGAAGTTTCACCGAGCCGCTTTCGCTGGGGAAATATGCCGGCGACCTGCCGGCCGGAAAGTGGGTAGAAGTTCGCATACCGCTAAGCGATTTCAAGACGGCGTCGATTTATCCGTTTCATCCGGTGGAGTTGCGAACTGTGATTTTCCAACAAGGGGATGCTGATGGAGTGAGGCATACGCTGATAGTCGATGAAATCCGAATGGAGGATGAGAGGGCAACCAAGCCGGCACGGATGAGTGTTCCGAAAAACTTAAAAGCAAGCGGCTACGACCGTCATGTGGAACTGCGATGGGATGCGGTTGAGAGTGCCGGACTGGCGCGATACGTGGTTTATCGCTCGCTCGAGGGCAGCAAGTTCGAGCCAATTGGGACACAGTTGCCGGGCACCGAGCGATATGTCGACTTCATCGGAAAATCGGGAGTGAAGGCTAAGTACAAGGTCGCGGCGGCGGATTGGGCTTTTCAAGAGTCGGCGATGTCGGGAGCGGCTGAGGCAGCCACGCGTGAGATGACGGATGACGAACTGCTCACCATGCTTCAGGAGGCCTGCTTCCGCTACTACTGGGAGGGAGCGGATCCGCACTCGGGGATGGCACGGGAAAACATTCCCGGGGACGATCGAATTGTCGCAACGGGTGCGAGTGGGATGGGCATTGGAGCGCTCATCGTTGGTGTGGACCGGAAGTTCATCACGCGCGAGCAAGGAGTTGAGCGGCTTACGAAGATTGTCGGTTTCCTCGAAAAGGCCGATCGGTATCACGGTGCATGGTCGCACTACATGGAAGGCGCGACCGGGAAGACGATGCCGGTGTTCGGCATGTTCGATAACGGCGGCGATCTGGTGGAAACGTCGTTCCTGATGGAAGGGCTGCTTGCAGCGCGGCAGTATTTCAATGGCACGACTGCACCGGAGCGGGACCTGTACAAGCGGATCACCGCGCTCTGGGAGAGCGTGGAGTGGAGTTGGTATCGCGAAAATCCGCAGAGTGAATACTTGTATTGGCATTGGTCTCCTCAGTGGACGTGGACAATCCATCATCCTTTGATCGGCTTCAACGAAACGATGATCACGTACTTGCTATCGATGGCTTCGCCGACGCACGGTGTTCCGGCAGACATTTACTACTCAGGATGGGCAAGCCAGGGACAACGAGCGCTCGAATATCGAAAAGGCTGGTCAGGTAGTAACGATGGAGATCACTACGGAAACGGCAATACTTATTACGGGATCAAGCTGGATGTTGGCGTGGGCACCGGAGGACCGCTGTTCTTCACCCACTATTCATTTTTTGGATTCGATCCGCACGCGTTGAAAGACAAGTGGACCAATTCCTACTTCGAGAACAATCGCAATATTGCGCTCATCAACCGAGCCTACTGCATGACGAATCCGAAAAAGTTCGAAGGATATGGAGCGAATGCTTGGGGTTTAACCGCTAGCGACGGACCTTGGGGATACGTTGCACATGCACCCGACGATGCCAATGACAAAGGAACGCTCACACCGACTGGCGCTTTATCATCCTTCCCGTATACACCCGAGGCATCCATGGAAGCGTTCAAACATTACTACCGGGATCTGGGATCGACGGTGTGGGACATTTATGGTCCGCGTGATGCCTACAACACCAAGGCGCATTGGGTGTCGCCCCTCTACATGGGATTGAACCAGGCGCCTATCACGGTGATGATGGAGAACTATCGAACCGGTCTCGTTTGGAAAAACTTCATGAAGAACCCGGAGATTGCAGAGATGTTGAAGAAATTAGATGACGTAACGGCAGAGAAGAAGTGAGTAGAAGTTGAAAGCGGCTAACTTCCCGCGTGTAGAAAGCTATGCCCCTGCAGCGATGTTGCGAATCCACTCGCAACAGACGTCCGTTACTGAGTGATTTCCAACTCAGCCGGCGTTCCGCTGGCTGAATCCGGACTGATCCACACCGTCAATTTCGCGGGCTCCACGGTGTACTGATTCTCGATGTTCCAGAGTGCGAGGGCATCGGGTGAAATCTTGAAACTTACCTTCTTCGTTTCACCGGGCGCGAGTGGCACTCGTTGCCATCCCTTTAACGCGCGCACAGGCTGGGCCGTGCTTGTCCCCTGCAACCGAATGTACAGTTGAACGACTGCTTCAGTCGCACGGCTGCCACTATTGGTGACGTCGGTCGAGGCGTTCAGAGCGACCGCAGATCTTTTGCTCAGGTCTCCATTCAGCGCTGAGGCGCGTAGCTGCTTGCTATCGACCTCGGTGTTGCCATATTTAAGAGCTGTGTACGAGAGACCGAAACCAAACGGGAACTGTGGCGTGCTCTCTTCATCGATATATCGGGACACATACTTCTTTTCGTCCGTTAACCCGATCGGCCGACCCGTGCTGAGCGCGTTGTAATAGAGTGGCTCCTGTCCCACGGATCGCGGCCAACTTACGACGAGTCTTCCTCCGGGTTCCGCTTCGCCATACAAAGTGCGAACCAGTGCAGGTCCGGCCTGGATTCCTGGGAACCAGGCGGCCAAAACCGCGGGCACGTGTTCAAATGCCCAAGGCAAAGTGAGCGGACGTCCGCTGAAAAGAATCAGCACGACTGGCTTCCCGGTGGCGACTACCTTTTCGAGAAGTTCCTGCTGTCGACCGGGTAGGTCCAGGTGTGCGCGCGAAGCCGCTTCACCTGTCATCTCAGGTGCATTCTCCCCCAGTGCCATAATCACGACATCGGACTTCCCTGCCGCAGTAACGGCTGCGTCGATATCCGCGTCCGTGCCTTCACTGATGCCGGTTCCCTTCACGTGAAATAAGTGGTCCTCACCAACGCGCTTTGCCAACGCAGCATGGAAGGAGATTACGTCCTCACCGCGACTCAGTCCGCCCCAAGACCCCAGCATGTTCGCAGGATCATCTGCCAATGGCCCGATGAGAGCGATGTTATGAACTTTGTCGGACAAAGGCAGCAAAGGGGCGCCAGAAACTGTGGAGTTCTTCAGTAAAACGAAAGAGCGTTCAGCAGCGGTCCGAGCAAGGGCCAACGCATCAGGCTGGAGCATCGCCTGACTCTCTTTACTTTCGTCGACATAAGGATGGTCAAACAAGCCGAGCGCAAACTTCAGCCGCAGCACACGGCGCACAGCGTCATCAATTTTTGCCTGCGGAACCTGTCCGGACTGGAGGAGCTTCACCATGTTGTCGTGATACAGACTGCTGGCCATATCCATATCAACGCCCGCCATCAGAGACTTTCGCGCGGCGGTTGCGCCATCATTTGCAATGCCGTGCGCCATCGTTTCTTGTACTGAGGTCCAATCGCTGTCGACCACGCCCTTGAAGCCCCATTCCTTGCGCAGGATCTGAGTCAACGTAAACGCATTCGATGATGCAGGCACGCCGTTCAGGGAGTTGAATGCGCTCATAATGGTCGCCGAGCCGGCGTTGACCGCCGAATGGAACGGAGGAAAATAGATGTCCCTTAATGTGTGTTCTGAAATTTCGGTTGTGTTGTAGTCGCGGCCGCCCTCCGCGGCGCCGTATCCGACGTAGTGCTTGGCACAAGCGGCAATGCTGTCCGGATTGTCTAACCGAGATCCTTGATAGCCACGCACATAAGCCACAGCCATCTGCGAGCCAAGGTAGGGATCTTCACCCGCTCCTTCGGTCATACGGCCCCAACGCGCATCGCGCGCGATGTCGACCATCGGAGAGAACGTCCAGCGGATACCGGTTGCAGAAGCTTCCCTGGCGGCAACACGAGCGGCCTGTTCGACAATCTGTGTGTCCCAAGTAGATGCCAGTCCGAGCGGAATCGGAAATTCCGTGCGGAACCCATGAATTACGTCCAGGCCGAATACGATCGGAATATGAAGACGCGACTTTTCTACAGCAATTCGCTGATACGTATTCGTTTCCTTAGCAGTGGAAATATTGAATAGAGCGCCGATCTGGCCACGCTCGATCATGTCGTTGTAGTCCGTGCGTCCTGTGCCGGGCCCAGTGGGCTGACCAGCGGAATACTGCACCAACTGGCCTACTTTCTCTTCCAAGGTCATCTTGCGCAAGAGCGTTTCGACTTTGGCATCCAAGCTTGAGTCGTAGATACCCACGCCCACCGGCAACCCCGATGAACTGGCAGCAGCAGGCGCTTGGGCGAGGAGGGGTTGGCAAGCCACCATTGAGCAAAGCAGGAGGGCGCAAAGTCTTCGCATCATAAAAACCGAGGTACTCCGGGTGGAATTTTGCCTATCGGGGCCGGAACCGCTACTAAATCGTGTTAGTAAAGTTTCGAAGCTATGAAAGCTTGATTTCTACGGCTTGTCAAGACTTGTGTGAGATTCAGGCACGCTTGAGCTTCCCGGAACGGAAATCTTCGAGCATGTGTTCGCAACCGCGAAGCGTAAAGGTCATGAT
>Ga0310810_10000510_pt1 | contig 39444 bp, 39 predicted proteins | sample NCmetagenome_FD_207641 | JGI IMG/M metagenome (GOLD analysis project Ga0310810, IMG submission 207641) | Soil microbial communities from experimental microcosm in Duke University, North Carolina, United States - NC | ecosystem: Engineered > Artificial ecosystem > Soil microcosm > Unclassified ...
GATCAAAGCTCTGCTGAGCGACGATCAGCAAAAGAATTATGACGAACTCCAGCAGGAAATGTGTCAAGAACGCAGGCAGGCACACCACGCCCATGGATAGAATCATCCCCCGGCGTTCAAGCCCCCGGGGTCTGCGCGCGCGCCTTTCGGGTGTTTGCCCGGAAGCGCGCCGGCGGGACCTCGAACTCCCGTTTGAACGCACGATTGAACGCCGCTTCCGATTCGTATCCAACCTCGGCTGCGATTTGCGACACCGAGTAATTGGTCGAGCCAAGCATCTGCGCGCCTAATTGCAATCGCCAGCGCGTCAGATATGCCATCGGCGTTTCATTCAACTAATGTCGGAACCTCTCGGCCAGAACCGTACGAGAAATTCCCGCCTCCTTTGCCAGCGTGGCCAGCGTCCAGGGCCGAACCGGATCACGATGCATCAACGCCAGGGTCTTGCCAATCTCGGCGTCGCGCGCGCCTCCCAGCCACCCTTTCTGCTGTGCCGGCAGTTGCGCGATATACGCTCTCAAAGCTTCCACAAAAACCACTTCTGCAAGCTTGCCCAACACCGCCTCTCGGCCTGGGCGCGACAGATCGGTGTCGCTTACCGAGAAGCGAATTGAATTTTCCAGCCACCGCCCGGAAGCGTCGTTGCGAATACTGACCTTAAACAACGCCGGAAGCCCGCTCAAGAACACCGTGCTCAGTCGCGGCTCGCTTGCCATATACCCGCACACGAATTTGGTGACCTCGCCGCCCCCACCCATTCGCCACGGATTCAGGCCTTGCGCGATCACTTCCCCCAGTTGTTCGGAATCATTCACCGCATCAGCGGCGGACCCGTTTCCCATCACATGGGGGTCGCCATGCGGGATCATGACCAGGTCTCCGGCCTCCAGCGTAATTCGTTCGCCGCTCTGCAGTCGGATGAACGCTCGCCCATCAGTGAGCAGATGAAAAACAATCACATGCTCGGATTGCGGCGCGAAGTGCCGCGCCAGCGCCCGCGCCGACGAAGCGTTCACGCACCACGGAGCCGAAAATTCTCCGTTATAAAACAGCGCACCCTGAAGCTTCACAACCCTCAACACCTCAGAAAGCACATCCATATCGCCTCCCCGTATCTCGCGCAAACATTTCCGGACTCTCTATCAATTGATCAGCTGCCTGACGGTATGCGAGCAAAGAAGCTGGACGCGAGGACAAGACTGAACCTGCGGAGTCCCCGATAGTAAGTCAGTACACGAGAGGACGAGCGCAACTTTTGCTCAAAGATATTGGAGCCTGTCACCAGGCAAAACGACGCAAAACAAATGAAGCTCGCACTATCGCATTTGACAAAAAGGAGACAAATTCGATGAAAACTATCCTGAGAAATTTCGGTGCAGTGGCTGTAGTGCTGGCCGCGATTGCGGTTAGCGCGCAGGAGCGCGCCAGTATCACGGTCCCGTTTGCGTTTAATGCCGCGGGCATGAAGCTGCCAGCCGGCCAGTACCGCGTTTCGTTTGATGAAACCAGCAACCTGATAACTCTATCCGGGGACAACAGACACGACGTGTTTGTGCTCAGCACATCGACTAACGAAGTAAAGGATGCTCGAACTTTCCTTCAGTTCGCATACGTCGGGAATCAGTACATCCTTCAGCAGGTCGCAATTTCGGGAACAGCTCAGTACATATCGCCAAGGTCCGGAAACCTGGAGGCTGAGAAAAGTATCGTGACTTCCGCACACAGCTCCACTTCTGTCGGCGGCGGGAACTAACGGAGTTCGACGATCAAGGAAAGCTGGCGAGACTTTCAACACAAGTAGCGTCGCGAAAGGACTGGCGGCAAACCAGCCGCCGGTTCTACTTCTAAAAAAAGTATTCACCCTCCGCACCCACGATCAGAGCGATTTCCATCCTGCCCATTCCAGGATTACAATTAGAACAACGCTTGGGAATTGGCCCGACGTGGGCCCGTGCCGGTCACATCCGATAACAGGGGACTGAACATGAACCGAGCCATCTTCTCAAAAGTTTTCGTCGCGGTACTCTCCCTCGCTCTCGCTGGCACAACCCAAAGTGCACTCGCCCAACATGGGGGCGGATCGCACGGTGGCGGCGGCTTCCATGGTGGTGGCGGTGGGTTCCACAGTGGTGGAGGTGGCGGCTTCCATGGCGGTAGCAGCGGGTTTCATGGAGGCGGCGGCTTCCATGGCGGGAACAGCTTCAGAAACTCCCATGGCGGCAACTTCGGCGGTGGCTTTCGCGACGGAGGATTCAACCGCTTTGGTCGCGGATGGGGTGGCTACCGAGGTTCACGCTTTTACGGATACGGCGGCTATCCGTGGTACGGCTACGGATTCGGCCTAGGCTTCGGCTATGGCTACGGCTACCCATATTGGGGCTATCCATACTGGGGCTGGGGCTACCCGTATTCGTACGGATATCCGTACGGGAGCGGCAGCTATTACGGCTACGATCCTTACGACCGCTACGATGATCCGTCCGATCGATCTGACGACCCGAGCTACGATCGTGATGATCCCGACCGCAATTATCCCAATCGGGATCGCCGGTCTCCACGCAACCACCGCAACTCCTGCGACTATCGCCACGAAGACCAGACCTGCGAAACCGGCAATCGAAACCAGGTCTAGCCGATTCAGAATCTGGCGGCATCTCGCGGGCTCGACAGCCCGAGCGATGCCCTTAGTTATTTTGCGCGGCGCATTGCCGATTACCTTGGCCACCCCACACCAGATCCAATCCCCGCAGATTCAATCCCCAGCTCGAGCAACAAAAAAAGAGCTGGCTCAAGGCCAGCTCTTTACAGCGCTATTTGGCTAGTTACTTCGAGCAGGAATCGCTCACCATCTTCACGTCGGTGACCTTCAGATGTCCGTGCTCTTTATTGTCTTTCTTCATGCCCGTGTCGTGCGCCATATCCTTTGTATCTTCTTTCATGTTGTGCGCCATGGCATTTGAGACCACGCCGGTCGCGCTTACCGTGTGCCCGACGTGCTCAGCTAGTGACACCGCACTGCTGCGCACTTCCCACGTGCTCCCGTCTTCTGCCGTCAGTTTGAATTCCTTGGCATTATCACCCTGCGCCAGACAGCCGGTTATGGTACGGGTGTCCGACTTTCCTTTGTCGGACGATTCGCCCGCCATCATCACCACAGACGCCCCGACCGCGAGTACTACGCACAGCAACAGATTTCTCATTCAGCTTCCTCCTTGGAATCAGACGGGGATTCGATGGCTTAAAGGTGAGTAGCGGTTGTCGGAGGGGCAGGCTTATAAGTCGAAGCAGCTCAATAGGCTGAAAGCATGCGCCGGAGGACGCAGCTCAGTCCAGTGCCGGCCGCGACGATCCGCCCAGCAGCGAGGTGTTCATATTAAAGATGTTATGGTGTCCCTCCGCGCCACCCCAGTCGAACATCAGTGACACCATCGGGAACCCTCCCGCGCGCAATGTCAACCCGGCGGCAAAGCTGTGCTTCAGATGGCTAAACCCCAGATCGCCGCGTGTGAGCGCAACTCGTCCCTGATCTGCCATGAACTTCGCACCAAACGGCCCCCAGATCGAGTGCTCGAAGCTCTCCTGCAGCAACAACAGATTCGGCGCGCGAAACCGGTAATCCGCATAGCTGCCAAGTGCGAGAGCCGAGTCAATGTCCTGACCGCCGAGAGTTTGCTGGAAGTAGAAGGGAACAACGTTCGCGCCTGAGGTGATCGACTCAGAAAGGAAAAGCCGTACGTCAATCGAGCCGTTCAAGTTTCGGGTGCGCTGAACATCTGGACACTTCTCATCGCCGTGGGCGCAGGAGTCGGGGCCAAGCCTGCCCGATACTTCTCCATGAGAGTTGCTGTACAAGGAATAGTTGTGGTCCAGGTCCACCGTCCAGCGCTGAAAAGAATTCTGCGAACTGGACGACGCGAAGAACTCTTGAAACTTTCCTAGATAGTTGAGCTGCAGGTTTCCAAGCGCAGGCTTGATGCGCACGCCTTCACCCAGCTGCAAGAAACGGGGCTGGCTGGCCAAGCCGGGCGCGGTCACGTTCGTATAGAGCGTCTCAATTGACGGCGCAGATTGCCCATGCTCTCCCCGAATATCGACGAAGCGCCCGTTAATCTCTCCGTTCAATGAAAGATTCAGCCATCGGATGGCTCGCAACTCATACACTGGCTTAATCGCACTCGCGCCAACAATGGTCTCGCTCATTCCGAATAGTGACTTGTTCACAACCGTGGTATCGTTTCCCAGCCCGAAAAAGTTGACCTTGTTGAGCGAAATGGATTGCGCGTAGAAATCGAAAACCGTATACGGATGCGTGGCCTGGATCCTCGGCGTTTCAGGATGCGGCGTATGTACCATCTTCATATAGCCGCCGGCGCGCCACGCCCCACCAAATGAGCCGACTGCATCGATGTCCCAGCTCATCCGCCAGTTGTGAGTGTCCTTGGCCCACACGAATGCTCCCCCAAGGCCGAATCCGTTCTGCGGAGGCAGGCTACCGGCCGCGATATGCAACGGGTGATCGGTAAACAGCGTGTAGGCGCATCCACCCAGGGCCTTGAACTCAAACTTACACGCGTCAGCGGCGCGCTCGCCCTCGCGGCGAAGCTGGCCATGCAACGCGCCTTCATCCTGTGACCACGCTGCTGAGCAAGCAGCCACTGCCAACAACACCACGCCCCAACGAATACGCATTGGCTGAGCGATCTTCTTCACTTCTACTTCCTTTTTGCGCGCTGAGCGCTTTTGGGTTTCCTTTTCCGTTTAGGCTTTTCGGCCGCAGCCGCTATTTCCAGGCGCCGTTCGCGACGTGCGCGACGTTTCTCAGCATCCGCATGGGCGCGATGAATTGCCTCGGTGACTGCCCGAATGTACTCGGCCGCTTCACCTTCGGTCTTGATGGCGTGGGTATAGATCTCGCTGCGATAGCCCAGGGGCAGCCGTCTCTCCGCATGTTGAAGGTGCGAAACTTGCGCCAACAACAACGCATTGGCGGCACGATCGGGTTTCATGGCCTTCTTCGATGGCTTGGGGACTGGAATGAGCTCCATTAGTCCTCTCCGTTCTAAATGTCAAAAGTCGGGCAATCGTTGCGCATGGCCGAAAGCGACAGCAGATTGCGGCTCGGATCTCCCGCTGGTGGATTTTTCTCAATGAACAGGTTCGCCGTCACTTCACGCGGCGAGCGGTTGGAATCGTCCCCGATGAAAAATTGTTGCACCGTTCCCGGGATCGAAGCGTGATCGAAGATCCGATCGACCACCGTGTTTGTCGCAATCCACGGCGAAATCAGAATTGCCGGCACGCGCACTCCCAGGCGGCTGAAGTCGAACGGTTTCCCGGTTCCAGGATCTATCTGTGAACAGGGAAACTTGTCCGGCGTACACGCGGGCGGAGGCACATGGTCATAGATTCCGCCGTGCTCGTCATAGACGACCAACAGCGCGGTATTCGGCCACAGCTGCGGGTTCTTTCGGATGTGCATGTAAACTTCGGCGATAAAACCCTCGCCTGCCTGCACGTCGTGGTCAGGGTGCTGATCATTGGCGACCTGCTCGCCTCCGTCGGTGTCATGGTCGCTGTAGTTCGGCTCGATAAACGAATACTGCGGCAACGCATTCTTTTCGCAATCCTTCTTAAACTGCTGGAAAGTGCCGAACAGCTTCGGTTGGTTCTGCAGCAGGTTCACTACTTCCATCGTCGAGCTGGTCGTGTCGTAGTAATAAACTTTCGCGCTTTTGCCTGCGTTCAGCATGCGCGTGTAAATGCTCTTGATCGGCTCGATCACATCGAACGGATTCATATCCACCCGGCCAAACGAAGTTCCATAGTGCGCAAATGCGCGATTGCAGATGGTCGGGCCCGGAATGGACGCAAACCAGCGATTGAACACCGCAAATTCCAGCGCAAGCTTTGTCAGGATCGGCAGGTTCTTCTGTGAGAAGTAGTACATGATTTTCTGCGACTGCCCGACATTCCGCTGCTGGTTGAAGTAGCTCTTGATGAATCCCTGCATGTTGGGCTGCCGGTCCGCCGCCACACTGCCGCCGAAAATCTGTAAGTCTACGGCGGGAAAGTGATGATCAGGATCGGGCTCCAGCTGACCCTGAAAGTCCGCTTGCGGCTGGGGCTTAGTCTGCGTGCCTGTCGTATCAGGATTACTGAGATTGTTCGTGATGCCGTCGATCGCAGGGTTCACTGCCGTAAGAGATCCCAGCATGTGGTCAAACGACCGGTTCTCCATCATGAGAACAACGATGTGCTTAAGCTGGTCCAAACCGGTTGGCATGGTCGCGCCCCCATCATAGAAGCCGTTACCATCTTAAGCGGGAACACTTGGAAATCTCCGCCTCGGAAGTTCAACAAAATTTTTGGTGGTATTGCCTTGACGGCAAACTAAGCAGGTTTGACACTAACCCGTAAGTTTCACTGTTGGCCACAGGCTCGTCGGCAAAACAAGGTACTTTTGATATAGTTCAACATTTAAATATATCTTTTAGTTATTATTACCTCTCGATCTGCGAAAGACCGCCCCGGTTTCAACTACTCAACGGGCAGTGGGGCCAAACCCGCGTGTTCTGTCCCACTTTACCCTCTTATTCCTTTAATCCGACGACGTGTTGGAAGCGCAAGAGGGGGCGAATTTGCGGGAGCAGCTCCACTGTTAGCAATGCTGGTTCCCGGGATCAAAATCGCGTTTAGATTCCGAGCGGCCAATTTCATGGACCACACAGGGCGGCGAAGCTTTAGAATGCAGCAGCCATGACCTTGCACCCAGATCGAATTCGAGAGCTACTGGCTCCGTTCGTGGCAAGCGATGCGCTCAGTCCGTCGCAAGCGGGCTCCATTCGGGTGTACCTTGATCTTCTTTTGAAGTGGAACTCCAAGATCAATCTGACGTCAGTGCGCGACTCAGAAGAGATCGTCGTCCGCCATTTTGGAGAGTCTCTGTTTGCGGCGTGCCAACTCTTTCCGGAGCCGGCAACGGCCTCGGTCATTGACGTTGGCTCCGGGGCCGGATTTCCTGGAATCCCCATTAAGATCTGGAACGAATCGACAAATCTAACTTTGGTTGAGTCGAACGGAAAGAAGGCCACCTTCCTGCGGGAAGTGGTTCGGGTGCTAAATCTAGGACAAGTCGGGGTCGAATCGAAGAGAGCCGAGGACTTGATCGCTGGTGCCAACGTTGTAACGCTGCGCGCGGTCGAATCTTTCGGGCGGGTCCTTTTGTCGGCTCGCAGACTTCTGTTGCCTGCGGCTCGATTGGCGTTGCTCATTGGTGAGGCCCAGATCGACGCCGCCCAATCGGCGCTTCCAGACTTGAAGTGGCGCGATCCAATCAAAATCCCCCTTTCCGACAACCGAGTTCTTTTCGTCGGCTATTGCGAGGTTGCGGGAAGAACCATTGATAAATGTTCCACGTGGAACATCCTTTGAGATCTGGTTCCCGCCCCTAAATCCACGTTTCGAATGTTCCACGTGGAACACCAGCAAAAAATCTGTGCAAAGCGCGGCCGAAATCTAACTCAAACCACTGGATCTCAACAAAATACGATTCAAAGGTGCATGCACTTGAATCCGGCATTGCAATCGCCGCGATTCAGAACTATTCTGCGTTCAAGCTCTCGGTTCTCCCAGAAACAACATGTCCCGCATTATCGCCGTTGCCAATCAGAAAGGTGGCGTTGGGAAGACTACGACTGCCATCAATTTGGCGGCCTCGCTCGCAGCCGCCAAACTCAACACCCTTCTCGTAGATTGCGATGCCCAGGCCAATGCCACCAGCGGCCTCGGACTCGCGAAGGATCCCGAACGCAACAGCACGTACAAGTTGCTGGTCGGCGAATGCGACGCGCTAAGCGCCTTGCAGAAAACTGAGCTCGAGCATCTCTTCCTGCTGCCGGCGCACAAGAACCTGGTCGGAATCAATTTTGAGCTCGTCGACGCCGAAGGCCGGGAATTCCGCCTGCGCAACGGCATCGCTCCCCTGCGCGAAAAATTTAACTTCATCATTATTGATTGCCCCCCGGCTCTGGACCTCCTAACGTTAAATTCTCTGGTCGGGGCGGATTCGGTCCTTATCACCATGCAGGCCGAATACTTCGCCCTCGAAGGGATCTCTGAATTACTCGATACGATCGAACGCATTCGCGGAGCTTTTAATTCTTCGCTGGAAGTTGAAGGTGTTTTGCTGACCATGTTTGACGACCGCACCAATCTGTCTCAGCAAGTCACGGCGGAGCTTAAAAAGTTTTTCGGCGACAAAGTCTTCGCAACCACTATTCCCCGCAATGTTCGCCTCGCCGAAGCTCCCAGCCATGGCAAGCCGGCAATTTTATACGATCCGAAATCACGCGGCGCCGAAAGTTACGTTTCGCTGGCGAAAGAAGTGATCGCCAAGCACATGCCTGGATTTGTGGCGTTCCCGGAGCCGGAGAAACCGGAGTCAAAGGAAGAGGAGATCGCCCAGCAAGTTGCCGCCGGAGCCGAGAACCAGGCCGTTAATCCTCCGCGCTGGAAGCGCTGGAAAGATCGCAACAAGTTGATCACCATGGATTTGAAAAGCTAAAGGCGGCGTCAGGCAACTGGCGCAGGCTTCAGGATTTCAGTAGGCCTAGTTTTCTTTGCGACCTTTGCGAAACCTTGGCGCACTTTGCGGTCAAAAGCTTTTAGCCGCAAAGGACGCGAAGAAAGGCCGCAAAGTTCTCAAAGGTAGCAAATCTTTAAGATATTTTCATAATGTAACAATAGCTATAAGAATAGTCAATGGGAGAGGTACATGAGCGCTGTCGAAGAACACAAACCAGTTGAGAAACGTCGCGCCCTCGGCCGCGGGCTGGATTCGCTGCTGCCCTCAGGACCCCGAATTGTGGCTCCGGCCGCCGCACCCCCTCCCGTAGTAATTCCGACTGCTCCCGGCGTCGCGCCTCAAACAAAGTCGGGGCCGGCGGAGATCCACACCGCATCTCAACCCAATTTTGAACAAGGCGTGCCCCAGGTCTCGCCGCATTTGCGAGACCTCGGTACCAACATCCTCGACCTCCCCCTCGACCTGATCGACGAGAACCCCTACCAAACCCGCCGCACCTTCGATGAATCCGCACTCGCCGAACTGGCCGAGTCCATCAAAGCCCGCGGCCTGGCGCAACCGGTCGTTGTCCGCCCCGCCGCCAACGGTCGCTTCGTGCTCGTCCTCGGCGAGCGCCGCTGCCGCGCCTCCAAACTCGCCGGCCAGACAACAGTCGCCGCCATCGTGCGCCAGCTCGGCAACGAGCAAGCCGCCGAAATGACCATCGTCGAAAACCTCCAGCGCCAGGATCTCAACTGCCTGGAGCAGGCGCAGGCCTTCGTCCGCCTGAGCCGCGAATTCAGCCTGACGCAAGAGCAGATCGGCCAGCGCACCGGCGTCTCGCGCGAATCGGTGGCCAACTACATGCGCCTGCTCAAGCTCCCCGCGAGCGTGCTCGATATGATCGGCCAGGGCAAGTTCGGATTCAGTGAGGCCCGCCTGCTGCTCGAGGCCATGCCTTATCTCGACGAAGCCGGAATCGAGCAGATGGCACGCGACGCCATCCAGTCCGAATGGACTGTGAAGGAATTGAAAGCTCGCCTGAATTCTCTGCGCGACTTCGCAGCCCCAGGCGCGCCAACGGAGCCGCCTGCGCCCAAGCCGATTGACCCCAACGTCAAAGCCGCCGAGAGCGAACTGCAGCGGCTCTTGGGCATGCGTGTCCGCATCACCGACCGCAAAGGTAAAGGCACCATCGTCATCCAGTACCAGAGCGTCGAAGATTTCGACCGTCTGCTGGAGGTGCTTGCGGCAAAGCCGTAGACATCCTATGGGATGTCACATGTTACTCACGTCGGTCATCGAGGCTGATGGAGCCTTTGAACTTGAAGAAGGTAAAAATATGAGCAAAACGACGTATCCTTTGAAGCTGCCGCTCTCGGTCAAGAAGGCCGCGCAGCGGCTCGCTAAGGAGGATGGCGTGTCCCTGAACCAGTGGATCGCAGTTGCGGTTGCAGAAAAGGTGGGCGTCGTCGAAACCGCAGCCGAATTCTTCAAGCAGCGCTCCGGCAATGCCAGCGGAACTGGCCTCATGAAGTTCCTCCGTAAGGCGCCCAAAATCGCCCCCGAACCAGACGACAGGCTCAGATAGAGATTTCGACCGCCTGCTGGATGTTCTGCGCGATATCAGTCGCGGGCGCGTAAGAATCAAGTAGGGCAAGAATCATAAAAGTAACAAGTGGGAGGAGGTTGCGATACGATCGCCTGTTTGGCTTGGACATTCCAGTCCGAGGAAAAGTGGAAGGGGACTTCGTAAGATCTCCGACATCGAAAGCGAATCTCGGCGAACCTTGCTTGCTTGTGCCAAGTCTCTCGCGCGTAGCCATCCAGCAGAATTCCTGATCCAGAACCAAACTAGCTACTTGCCCCCGCAAATCCCTGTGCAAAAGTGAGGACGTTCATGTCTAGGGGAGGGAGCCGGCCTCTCGCGGTAGAAGGCATCTCTGTAGGTCGGCTTCCTTATTCGATGTAGCCCAACTTCGAAGCTAGGCCTTCGGCGGGAAGGCGATGCCCCAGAAGTTCTCGAGGCCGCTCGCGCCCTTCTCGACAAACTCAATTCCATACGTGCGAAATTTCTCGACCGCACTGACCTGAGTTACCACGCGCGCATTCGCCTGAGTGCCGTGGATATTCCTCACGACTACCGTCGACCCCACTGACAATTCCCGGTCGAGCTGGATCGCAGCCCCGTGCCGATTCAGGTTGGTCGCTTTGCCTGCGGTGTTTTTGAACTCGGATTTCTGGTGGTCCTGTCCCGATAGCCGCACTTGAGTGCTCAGTCCGATCCGAGTGCTGCGGCGCTTGAGAATGCCCCGGTTCGTCGCGGTTGGGCTTACAGAAGCTACTTGCAGATGATGGTTGATATCACAAGGCTACTGGACGCAGGCGAACCCAGCAATGTACCGAGGTGACATTCGCCGGGTTACCGGTTCTCGTCTTCGAACTGACAGTACTGAGCTGTTCTTGGGTGAGGTGAGAGTTGATTGGACAAAAAAATTCGGGGTCAGCGCTAGCGGCTAAGCCGCTATCCCCAACCCCGTCTCCCAGGTTCTGTGGTAGGTGAAGCGAGTATGCAGTCAAGGCGAAAAAACGCCAAGATTACGAAGGACAATGACCTTTAGTAACTAGAGGTTAAGTTGACTGCAGACAATTACTTACGGCCATTTCGCAGGTAAAAAGCACCTGAATTGAGTCCTGCCGCAGTTTGCGCGACGCCACCATAATCGCTTAAGGAAAACGCGCTGAATCCGAACTCGTCGCGGATCAGGCGGAGTCCACCTATCGAGCCAACGATTATTTGTTACTACTGCAACCACCTTCGTCTTTGGTCCTTCATCCGCGAAATCCGCGCTTGGTTTAGTCTTCCGACAACGACTCGCGGCCCGACCATCAACAGCGGGTTATCCAACCGGTAAACAGTTTTCCACCGGCAATTGCTGAAATTGCTACTCCCAACCGAGTCATTCCCTGCAATCCTGTGTTTAAGACAGCAAAATCCTGCTCCACGAAAGCGTGAACCTATGAACAAGCTGTTGCTCCCCTTGGTAGTTCTGGCCCTTGCCGCCGCGGCGTTTGCCGGCGATGAAGAGAATCAAGCCGCAAACCGCGTGAAGGCTGCGTCGATGGTTTTGGAGGAGATACAGAACGCGCCCGATACCGGGATCCCCGATGAAGTAATGGGATCGGCAGAATGCGTGGCGGTGGTGCCGTCCATGCTGAAAGCTGGATTTGTTTTTGGCGCGCAATACGGACGCGGTGTCGCCAGTTGCCGCACCGCTAAGGGATGGAGCGATCCGGCGTTCTTTGCCATACAAGGCGGAAGCTTCGGCCTGCAGATCGGCGGACAGGCGGTGGATCTGGTCATGCTGATCATGAACCACAAAGGCATGGAGCACCTGATGAGCAGCAAGTTCAAACTTGGCGCAGATGCGACGGTCGCCGCCGGGCCGGTTGGCCGCCACGCTGCCGCCGACACCGATTGGAAGATGCGCGCCCAGGTGCTGAGCTACTCACGAGCTCGTGGTGTTTTTGCCGGACTCGAACTCAACGGCGCTGTCGTGAAGATGGACCGCGAGAGCACGCTCGAGTTCTACGGGAAGATTCAGCCCGTCGACGAGACACTCGCGACCGCAAACAATCCGACCGCGGCGCTGCCGTTTCTGACCAGCTTGAGCAAATGGGCGAAGATCGCCAGGAAGTAGAGCGGCTCTTGGCTCTTGGCTCTTGGCTCTTGGCTTTAGGCTTTAGGCTCTTGCGGTCTTCAAAACCGGCCACGGATTTACGCGGATTCACACGGATAAATCTTTAGAAAGAAATCCGTGGGATCCGTGGCTGTTTTTTGATCTCGCGGACAAGAGTTTCCAATCCGCGAAATCCGCGGCGATTTACTTCGCGGTTCGGATTTATGCGGATCAAACAATTCCCCGAAGACAGCGCGTCTCCGTGATCGGGTTTTCTCTGCGCCCTTTGCGGTTTTTCTTCGCGATCTCTGCGGTTAAAAGCTTTCCGCGAAATCTGAGTAACCCGCGCCGGTGTTTACCAATAGCCAAGAGCTAACAGCCAAGAGCCGTATTCCCCGTTTGCCTTATCCGCGAAAATCCCTGAGAATCCGAGGCAAGGTTCTCTTTCCGCACCTTGCGCTATCGATTCGAATACGCCCTTGCCTGGACCCTGATTAAGTTCGTCGGCCTTCTGCCGCGTCCGCTGGCGCGAGGGTTCGGCATTCTGGTCGCGTGGACGGTTTACGTCCTTCATCCAAAGTTGCGCCGCGTGGGCATGCGGAATCTGGAGCTTGCCTTTCCTGATAAGTCTCGTCGCGAGCGCAACAAAGTCCTTCATGGAGTCTTCACCTCCCTTGGCCGCCAGGCCGCAGAAGTCTGCCTCTTCCGCGGCTACACGCGCGAGAACGTCAGCAAGGTTGTTGTCTATGAAGGATTCGAGAACTTCGATCGCGCGCTGGCCCGCGGCAAGGGCGTGCTGTTTTTGACGGCGCATCTCGGCGCGTGGGAGCTTTCCGCTTTCGCGCACTCGCTCTACGGATATCCGCTGGGCGTGGTCATGCGCCCGCTCGATAATCCCTATCTCGACCGCCTCACCCGCGAGTACCGCACCCTGCACGGCAACAGGGCGGTGGACAAAGATTTCGCCCGCGGCCTCATCGCCGCCATGCGCAAAGGCGAAACCGTCGGCGTCCTCATGGACACCAACATGATCGCCAGCCAGGGCGTGTTCGTAGACTTCTTCGGCATCCAGGCCTGCACCGCCAGCGGCATCGCGCGCGTGGCCCTCAAGACCGACGCCGCCGTCGTCCCTGGCTTCACCATCTGGGACCCGGGCCTGAAAAAATATCGCCTGCGCTTCGATCCCGCCGTGGAGCTGACCCGCACCGCCGACCGCGAATCCGACGTCGTCGCCAACACGCAACTGTTCACGAAAATCATTGAGGACTACGTCCGCCGCTATCCCGACCAGTGGCTCTGGGTGCATCGGAGATGGAAGACGCGGCCGCAGGGGGAGAAGGGGTTGTATTGAGCTTAGGGTGCGCCGAGATTCTACTCAAGGCGAAACCGGCTGAATGGGCCACCGGCCCGTCTTACTTCTTGAACTTGTACTTACGACTTCTCAGTTCGAACGCTTCCTTTCCGCCCTCGACCGTGTCCGTAATCATCCTTGTTACTCCCGGTGTCTCAATCGCGCCATCGATTTCAACGGAGATACGTGGGTTGCCCCCCTGCGCTGCCGGCACGGGAACGTAAACCCCAGGAGTGAGTGCAACAACTTTGTCTGCGTCACCATTTACTAGGAAATTGGCGTTGTGGGTAGCGAAAATCAACTGGCGTTTTCGTTTCGCAGTTTGGAGGAGCTTTACTATCTGCATTATGACCTTGTTATCGAGGTCGTCTTCCGGCTGATCAATGATGAGGGTTCCAGCCTCTTGTTTCAGAAGTAGGTTAAGTAGTGCCGCTGCTTGTTGCCCAGGAGAAGCCTGCTGAAATGGAATGTGTCCACTCCGATCTCTGTACTCGAAAGATATGTAGTCGCTCGGGGTGGCGGTGAGAATGGCTGAAACCCTGTTTACGGTCAAATTCTGATAAACGCCTGTCGCTTGCTGTGCAGTCAGTTCAAACAAGAGGGTCGCCAATGAAGCAGACGAACTTGGCGTCAGCTTAGAAGTCGTCCCCGCCTGCAGGCGATCCTTGCAAAGGCCGAGAAGGCTATCGCAGAAGCTTTCCCAAGATTGGCCGGTGTTGGGATCTAGGATTTCTCTTACTCGATCTTCACACCGGATCGCTGCATCTCGCACCCGGCTGCTCTCGCACAGGTCGACCAGTGACGCCACGTACTGCCTCGGTATTGACTCCGGTTGTACGCTTGCGCGTAGCATCCCGTCGGACATCCCAGAAACTTTGAGGGCAGCCTGTCCCAGTATGTGTCGGTAATTTCTTATCTGATCCTGAAGCCTGAGCCTTGCAGCGCGAAGTTTTCCTTCCGCATCCTGCAGCGCCGTTGCTCGTATGCCGCTCTTTCTTTCGCGGGCTTGTGCCTCTTGAAGCTCCGCCTAAAGGCGAGCAGATTCGGAAACCAGGCCTGCAAGGTTAGACTTTTCCCTGCTGGCTAGGTCGTGTTTGGCCTTAAACTCCGCAAAACGAGCACTGAAGTCACTCTCAGCTGTTTGCCTCGCACTCTGCAGCGCCTCAATAGAACTGCGTATGGCAGCGAAATGGCCTTGAATTTCCGCCCGTTGCGTCGCCAACTTCGTGTTGAATTTTTCTATTTCATCGAAACGCGATAGTTTCTGCCAAAGATCGGCATCGATCGAGGGAATCTCCTCTGAAACTCTGCGAAGTGCGTCTAGGTCCGATTCGAGAGAAGCTCTTGCTTCCAGTAAAAGGTCTTGCGCCGAATTATGCGCAGGTGCATCATCTAGCACCTTTTGGCTTGCTTCGCTCAAGCCCGACTCTTCCAACTTTTTTCGACTAGCTTCTAGGCGCCGCTCCAAATCCTTAACGGCGCTGGCGGCGAGTGCATGTTCCCCTTGTGCCGCCCAGCTATCGACAACCCTGTCGAGGCATACCGCAATATCCCGTTTAGCACGCGCGATTTCACCCTCGAGCGCCTGACGCTGGTCAATTTCTTCGGCTGCAGCTATCCCAGTAATTTGTTCAGCAGCATCCTCGGCAGATGACACCAAGCTTGAGAGCTGTTTCTGAGAGAAAGCGCGCGCACGAAACCGCTGCTGTGCAGCAACGATGTTGATATTCTCGCGCGCAGAGCCCACAACATCGACAGCGATAACGTCCGGTTGTGCGCCAAGTCGTGTCCACTTCTCTAATACTCCGTTCCGCTCCAAGATCACGGTGACGGAACCGTTGGCTAGGGTCTCAGCGATTAGGTCACGTTGGCGTTGGTATTCGGGACCGTCTGAAACGTCGGCGGTGCTGCGGCCAAGTCCGAATCGCAGGTACTCAAGGACCGCCGATTTTCCTGAGCCGCGACCACCGATAATCGCCGTAAACCCATCGTTAATATGCAATTGAAAGCCCTGCCCCGAAAGCGTGGAATTGACGCGCAGCTCGCGAACGCGCTGCGCCGGAAGGGCTGGCTCCGAATAAGTGATCCGTGCTTCGTCAGCTAAGAGGGCCTGTCTGATTGCTTCAACGGTTGGCTCTCCGAGCCTTATCCAACAAGCGTTTACGCCGAGGCGCTGGAAGTCGGCCCGTCGGCTATCGCTGGTCGGCAGGATTCCTCGCCGACGGTTACCCCATGCTTGAATTTCGCCATGAATTCGATCGATGTATTTCTTTTCAAGGTTCTGAATCGGCTTGTCGGTATACACTCCGTCGCAATTGAGATTCTTGAATCTCTCATGAAAGCCTTGACGCATCATGCTTTTGTGAGCACCCTCGTCGCTGGCGTGCGGTAGAGGAATCACCTTCGACGACAAGACAGCATCACCCATCAGAGCATCAACCAGAACTGCAATTTCCTTGCCGCAAAGTATGGCTTGTGGCAAGGTCTCAAGATCGCAGCTGGCCTTCCCTATTGCAGGTAAGTGCCCTCCAAATAACCTGTCCCAGTCAGCTTCGCCCGTATCGGCGTCAAACAAGACAAGACATTGCACAGCGTCGTTACAAGTGACCTCAGTTCCCGGAAACAGCCACAACGTGGTTTGGGCAGAGGCCCTGGTGATCGCCCTCTGCACATAAGGGACAAAGCAAAAGTCGTGATGGTCAGTGACCGCGAGCGCACCTAGCCCTCGCCTAAGGCACTCTGCCACAAATCCATCCGCCCAGGCTTCCCGCGCTTGCTCGTACTCTGGTGTGCCTCCAGGGAGACGCAGCCCTTCCCATTGTGTGTCTCTCGGTGTGTGCACTTGGAAGTCGCACTTCTTCCACACTGCACCCGGATGCATGCCTCTCGCATGCGGCATCGGACACACCTCCACGCTGATTTTTGGGGAAGGACTTACATTTAACACGGCCGTGCCGGCTGCGGCAACAACGAATAACGAGCGCCCTGCTTCCGCGGACAACACATTCCTTGCACTGTCAAACTGCGCGGAGAGAGGATGACACGTGGAGACGACGACCGTGGAACATACGATCGCTGCCTCAGTCATTTGTGCTTTTCTAAGGATGTGTATTTCTGACCCGGGACAGTGGCCCACTCAAACCTAACCAGACCCTCCGTTGTGTTACCCTGCTCCCCAAAACATGATTGAGCACGAATCTCACTCGCATGCCCGGCACACGGGGCTTCCGTGGCTTGACCTCATCCTTGCCGGATCGGCGATATTCATCTCTGTGGTTTCTCTCGTCGTCTCCATCCACCATGGACACACCATGGAAAAGCTTGTCGCTGCCAACGAGAAACAAGTTGAGGCATCCACGCTCCCGATCCTCCGCTTCTCAACCGGGAACTTGTTGGAGAACGAGAAAGCGATTCACTTCGATCTAAAGAATGGCGGGACGGGGCCAGCGGTGATCGAATGGATCCGAATCAAATGGAATGGGCAGACGGTGAATGGCCCCGGCGATCTGCTCGAACGCTGCTGTCGCAAGCAGGCGCAACGAACTATTCCGATCTGGCAAAACTACCTGTCGGGCATGACCGTTCCCGCAGGACAGTCGGAAACTCTTTTCAGGATCCGCGCCGCTGACGCGGACCCCGATCTGTACCATGCCCTCGACAACCAGGCACGCTTCAAAATCGATGTCGAAGGCTGCTACTGCTCCGTGCTCGACCAATGCTGGGTGACAGACTTCAAGGTCCGGCCACGATCGGTCCAAGCTTGTGAAGCCATCCCCGAGAGCCAGCGCTGGTAAGCCGCGCTGGGCGGGGTTTTCAATTTCGGCCTAACTCTTCGGGACGCCGGCAGACGATTCAAATACAGTCTGCCACTGAGCCCACTGCTCCGGGGCCGGCTTGCCCGAAACTAATTCAAAGTCGGTAAACACAACTTCTCCCCCAACCAGCTCCGGCGAATAGATCGATTCAAACCGTTTCACCGCCTCCGACTCGCCATGCCGGGCTTGCGCAACTTCGTCGGCGAAAATGAACAAATGCAAAAAATGGGTTGGATCATTCTTCTCTTGCCACGCAAGATACATGAGAGTGCCCGGCTCGTTGGTTCGTACGTAGTCCACAAAATCTTTGATTGCCTGCTTGACTTTGTTTATGGCTGACGGCTTCACTCGATATCCGCCGGTCTGATAAATGTGCATTTCGTCTCCTTACTCTTATCGTCTATGAATTTCCAAAGCAGTTGGCCCGTGTTGGCGACTAATCGGCTCCAATCTGTTGTAAAAGCTCCATCATGGCCATCTCGACCCAGTGTTCGCGGATTTTGTCGTCTTGCAGGCGGTAGATATGAATTTCGGTCCAGTGGATGCGCTTATTGGTCGGAGTCTCTCCGGCAAGTGACTGCCTGTGCGTGGCGACGGCCGAGCTCCTCTCTACAACTTTGTCCCCGCCGGCGATAAGGTCCTCCTCGGTCACAACAACATCCGGGAAAGCATGGTTCATTCCTCGGCCGATTTGTTTGAATCCCTCGAGGCCGGGAGGAAGCGGCGCACGGAAGTGGTGAGTGAAATTCTTGTCGAACAGGTGCGCAATGCCATCGACGTTGTGCTCGTTCTTGAAGGTTCGGGTGAACTCCCGGATGACCTGCTTGTTGCGATCTTCTTCCTGCATTGCATTGCTCCTTTCATGTATCTCAGACACTCTTCCCGTGCGTTCCTGCCAGGCAATCGGACAATCTCTGTGCGATCGTGCCCCAGCCCATTTCGTATCGCTGCGCTAAATCGCCATTGGTGAAACGCTCGTGCGTGATTACCAGTTCGCTTTCGTTCTCGCGGTCAATGAATTCCACTGTCACCAAAGTGATTTCGGTGGAATTGTCGAGGCCCGACCAGGTAAACCTGAGCTTCGCCGGCGGATCGACGACCTGATAGGTTCCCACGTGCTCGTGAACTCTTTCTTTGCTTCGCATGATGATGCGGAACGACCCGCCAACCCGCAAGTCGAGAGTAGCTTCCGCAGATATAACGTCCCCGGGGCACATCCATTCCCTCAGACCTTCCTGATCGGTCCATGCTTCATAAACAGCTTCGCGAGGCACCGGCATTCTCCGGCGCACCTGTATTCGATACCTGCCGTCAGCGGTCTTTTCCACCTTTGGCCCTCTCTTTCGCCTGATACTTGCGGCGCACGTAATTCTCCAAAGCGTCCATCCGTTGTTCCCAAAATGTTCGGTAATGCTCCAACCAATGTTCTGCCTCCCGTAAAGGACGGGGTTCGATCCAGCAATAATGCTCGCGCCCTTTAATCTGACGCCGGATCAGTCCTGCACGCTCCAGGACCATGAGGTGCTTTGAAACAGCATTCAGTGAAACGGGGAAGGGGCTGGCAATCTCATTGACAGTAGCCGGACGCTGCGCGAGCGTCCGCAAGATAGCACGCCGCGTCGGATCTGCAAGCGCGGAGAAGATCCGGTCCAATTCTGCGGATTGCGAATGTTCAACCAAACGGTTGAATATTACGACAGCGTGTTGCTTCTGTCAAAGGATCTCCAGGGTCGTACCGCAACATAGTCAGGCGCGATAATTTCATCTGTGAGTCTGAGGTTCTGGTCATCGAACAAAGTTGACGTGCCCGTCCCGTGCGGTGCGGATAGATTTGAGTAGCTTCGCAATGGAGAAAGGGGGGCTTGGCCAGCCCCCCTTTTCTGAATCACTAGAGCGTGAGGTAGTTCCCTCACTCTCCGCAGTCGTCCGAATCGCCTTCTGAAAGATCGCTGTCCGCCAAGCCTCGCAGATTGTGGGCATAAACATAGCAACCCACACTGATCCCCTGCCGCCCCCCGGCCTCCTGGTCATAGCGGAAGTGAATTCCACCGTAGACGCGGGCATCATCGATGTCGTCGGTGATGTCTTTCAACTTTGTGTAGTGCAGGACCACGGATGGAATTCCGGCATTTGATAATGTGATCGATTCCGTTCCGCCACCGAAAATCCTCTTGACGATGGTTCGAGCGGCGTAGCTGGCCGAAGCGTGCGCCGATGGATAGCTGGGGAAACGCGGCGTCGCAATAAACGGAGTGAACGACGGATTTGCTACGGTGTTGGGGTTCGAGTCGGTATCGCCGGCTCGGATCGCAGTTACCGGCCGCCAGCGCTGATAGAAATACTTCGACTCCATCGACGAAATTAGCCCGTCGCTTATGGCCATGTTGACTAACGCGAAAGCCCGAGCCTTGGCGGTGAGCGGAGTGCCTTGCGCTGCGCTGATCTGCTGCACTACCTGGTCCCAAACGTCGACCGCGCTTGCGATGTTGTAGTACTGAGCGACGTCCGAGCGATCCTGTGGGCGCGCGGTGCTGTTCACGTCGCCGACGGTCGCAACCTCGATGTACGACTTGGTGTATTTGCTGCTGGTCAGGTCCGGGGGTGGCATCGAGCGGAATTGCTTACTGTCTTTGATTCCGAAGGGAGTTACGTCTCGCCAGTTCAGCAGGATCCCCGGGGCAAACAGCGGAGGCGTCAGTTGGTAGAACCCTGGCGCCGAAGATGTCGGGAGGAAGGTTGTCGCCGGCGCCGAGCCGTCATTGGCGCGCAGAGCGATCAAAGCAGCTGCGGACGCCTGGCCGACTGCCACGCCGTGATCCCTGGCAGGACCGGCGGGGATTTGAGCTAGCGAAGCCGCGAGTGCCGCGTCGAGTGAGGCAGCTGCGCCCGGGAAGTAGAACTCGAGCGTATCGTGCGCCGCGACAATCGCGGCTGACTCCGGGGAAGCGTCCGCCGGTGCGGTGTTCGTCCCGAGATATGGCTGGTATTGGTGGGTGCAGGCATTGACCGCCTCAAAAACGGCAACACTGGTGATGGCCGCGAAACGGGCTTTGGTGAATGGGTTCTGAGCGGCGGTTGTGTTCAACATGATCGTGTTCCAATCCGATACAGCATCGGTTTGGCACATCGACGTGGCAACAGCAATGGCCACAAACATGACGGAAGCAGCGATAGACCTGGACATGCGAAACTCCTTATATGCACCCAGCCAGCAGGCTGTGGTGTGAGTTCTCGGGCGCCCACAGCACCGGAGATATGCCGCACATCGTAGGCGCGCCATTGCCCCTGGATCTCAGGCGAAACATGGGATTGTTTTGGGATTTCTGTGGGATAATCGCACCGCCCCCTAATCGAAGTGAAAAGCGAGAACGTCAATGCTGTGCTTCGGGGACTATCGACTCGATCCGGCTCAGGGCCTGAAGCGTGGCGGCCGCGATGTTCGGATTACTCCCAAGTCGCTGTCTTTACTGTATTTGCTTGCCCAACGCGCAGAACAAGTGGTGACAAAGGAGGAGATCTTCCGATTGGTGTGGCCCGATACCGCGGTAAGCGATTCCGCACTCACCTCTTGCATACAGGAATTACGCGGCGCTCTGCGTGACGATGCCCGGCAACCGCAATTTATCGAAACCGTGCATCGGCGAGGCTATCGTTTTATTGCGCAAATCTCCGGCAACGTAGTAGCGGAGCGACCCCCAGTTTCTATTCCGAGCGCACGGACAGGTGCGCCCTTTGTCGGGCGCGAGTCCCTCATCTTGCAGATGCTTGACGCGTGGAAAGTTGCCGCCCAAGCCACTCGCCAAGTGTTATTCATCACCGGCGAAGCCGGAGTCGGCAAAACAACCCTGGTTTCAGCATTTCTGGCGCGAGCGATCACGCTCGGCCCGGTTCGCTCGACTTGGGCTGAGTGCGTGCAGCACATTGGTGTCGGGGAACCTTACGAGCCTTTGCTCGAGGCCATCACGCGCCTGTGCCGCCAGCCTGGCGGCGAACAACTTCTTCCCGTTCTGGAACACCACGCACCAACCTGGCTGGCCCAACTGCCTGCCTTACTGTCCCCGACCCGACTAGCCGCACTTCAGCGCAACGCCGCTGGCACAACCAGGGAACGGATGCTGCGAGAACTCACCGGCGCGCTGGAGGCCATCACGGCAGAAACTCCGCTCATTCTCTGGCTCGAAGATCTGCACTGGAGCGACGTCTCCACCCTGGATTGGCTCGCCGCCTTCGCTTCACATCCCGAGCCTGCCCGGCTTCTGCTGATCGGAACCTTTCGCGCCAACGAGGTCGCGGGCACAGAGCATCGTCTTGCGACGGTTCCTTATGAACTCGGAGTGAAGGGATTGTGTCGTGAAATCGTTCTTGATGGCCTGGACGAGCCCGCCATCCATGAATACGCCAGACTGCGCTTTCCCTGCCCGGATGGCCACGCAGATACTTTCGAACAGTTAGCCCCATTGGTTTACAGGCATACGGCAGGCAATCCGCTGTTCATGACCAACATCTTCGGCGATCTCGTGGAACGAGGTCTGATCGTCGAAACCAACGGCAGTTGGAGTCTTCCAAACCGAATTACCGCTCGCGACCTTGGGATCCCCGAAAGCATAAAGCGCGCTGTCAACACGCAAATTGATCGTCTTTTGACCAATGAACGCACGCTCCTGGAAACGGCGAGCGTTGCGGGAATGAATTTCACCCTTTCCGTTGTGGCCACAGTTGCTGGTGCTTCCCTTCAGGAAGCCGAATCTGCACTGAGTTCACTGGCGCGCCGACAGCGGTTCATCCGTCGCTCCGACGTGCTGCAAAATTCGACGGGAAGGACCATCTCCGGCTTTGAGTTTCTTCATGTGGTCTACCGCGAAGCGCTGACTCAGCGCATTTTTCCTGAACGCCTCGAAGAGCTTCATCGGCGAATCGGAGCATGCAAAGAGGCTCTCAACCCGCAGGGTTCGCAGCAGATCGCGGTGGAATTGGCTATGCATTTTGAGCTCGGGGGAGAAAGTCAGCGCGCTGTGATCTACCTGGAGCAGGCGGCCCAGAATGCGCGAAGCCGTAGCGCCTATGCGGAAGCGCAGATCCATCTCAATAAGGCGCTGCTCCTCCTTAGACAGCTGCCGCATTCTCCGGAACGTGTGGAGCGTGAGGCGGTTCTACTGATTGGACTCGGGGTAACTTATCAAGCCACCCATGGCTGGGCAGCGAAAGAAGCCGAAGAAGCGTTTTCCGGGGCCCGGACCCTGCTGCAGAATCTGGGTAAAGAAGCCAGATTGTTCAACGCTTTGTGGGGGCTGTGGCTTTTCTATTGGGGTCGCGGCTTCCTGGATCATGCGCAGGAGTTGGTGGACGATCTGCTAGCCATTGCCGGTCGTACAAATGACGGCATCACATTGCTGCAGGCGCACCACGCCGCGTGGGCTAACGCGTTCTCGAGGGGAGAAATCGAGGCTGCATTATTTCACACAGAAGAAGGCCTTCGCCTCTGTGAGGAAGAACGCGATTCCGCCTTGATATCAAGCTTCGGCAACCACGATGCGCGAGTGTGCTGCCATATGTTCAGAGCGCGGGCACTGGCACTGAAAGGTCGAATCGAGGAAGCGGTTCACAGCGGCACCGCCTCTGTCCAGTATGCACGGAAACTCGCTCACCCATTTTCCGAAGCATTGGCGTTAGTCTTTGCGTCGGGATTGGATCAGTTGTTGAACAACTATGAGGGAACAAGATCGCACGCCGCCGCGGCAATGGCAATCGCACGCGACCAAGAGTTCAGGCTTCTCCTTGCATGGGCGTCTGGTTTCGAAGGCTGGGCCGACGGTCAGTCAGGTAGATGCGATGAAGGGCTAAAGAAAATCGCAGCCAGCGTGAGCGGTGTTCAAGCCATCAATTGCAGTCAATTCCAATCGCATCTGCTTGGATTGTTAGCGCATACTCATCTCAAAATGGGCAACACCCAGCAAGGTATGGCAACCGTCGAGCAAGCCTTGAGGGTCGTGCTCGAAACCGGCGAAACGTTCTATGAATCCGAGCTGCGCCGGCTTAAAGGCGAACTTAGAATTGCGGAAGGAAAAGACTCCCTCGACTCCGCAGAGCAAGATTTTCTGGATGCTGTCACAATCTCTCGCGCACAAGGTGCGAACCTTTTTGCTTTGCGCTCGACCGCCAGTTTGGCGCGATTGTGGATTAGCAACGGGAGATACCCGGAAGCCAGGGCGTTAATCACGCAGACACTTTCAGATGTACCTCACATTTCCGACCTGCAGGAGCGCGCAGAACTCGAGAGGATGCTCTCCGAGGACGTCCAGGAAAGCCCCGTGCAGGCATAAAAAACTCGAAATGAGGCTGACCCTTTTTTGCGCAGCCAACGCTTACAGCTCTCCATCTTGGTTCATCTTCAACCGCCACAGGGGTGTGATATGCTGTGCCCCCTCTCGTCGGGTGCTAAATCGCAGATCGTGAAAGAAAGGATCAGCCATGCATCGCAAAAGCGGACTGATGGTTGCGATCGTAACTGCGGGGCTCGTCGTCCTCGTCGCCACGATGCTTCCCTCGCAGGGCGTTTACTCGCAGGATAAGGGAAACGACAAATACTCGCTGCAATCGCCGAGCGGCATCGCGTTCGCCGATTTCAAAGGATACGAAGACTGGTCAGTGGTATCGTCCGCGCGGACTGAAGAAGTGCTGAAGGTCATCGTGGCCAATCCGGCCATGATCGATGCCTACAAGGCCGGCATTCCGGGCAATGGCCAGCCTTTCCCGGATGGCTCAAAAATCGCCAAGCTCCAGTGGAAGCCGAAGAAAAGCACTGAGGCCCAGTTCGCGGTAGATGTGCCAGACGTTTTCACGCAGGCGTTCGTCATTGAGAAAGACAGCAAAAGATTTCCGAAGAGCGGCGGTTGGGGTTATGCGGTGTTCAACTATGACGCTGCATCGGATAAGTTCAGCGCCGATTCTAAAAGCCTCTCGGACTGCGGAGTCGCGTGCCATACGAGAGTTAAGGCGAAGGACTACATCTTTCACCCGTATCAGAAGCGTTGACCTGCGGCGGATCTGTCACGATAGTTCGGAATCGCTAGCCATTCGCTGGCTGAGTTGTTGAAATAGCGATCGATATTCCCTCTACCCTGGCGGGACTACCAGTAGAGCATTGGACTGTTTGAAGTCGCGGATTCCGCTGGCTACAACACTATTTTGGAAGAGCGATCAGGGGATACATCGTCTCGCTCAGGAGATCGTTCGACGACATCTCCAGTTCGTTCAAGCCGGAATTTTCCAGGGTTACATCCACGTCACAGGTTGATCCGACTGTAAGTGCGATGTCGGCTGGAGTGGTCACGACCTGTGTGGGCGGCAAGTCAGCTCCGTCCTTAGCGACGACCTTCCACGAAGTGGTCCCGGTTCTCGACGTCAAACGGACGTGCAAGTCTGCTCCCTCGTCGGTGATGTTGATCAAGCGAAATCGGTAGTGCTTGCCGGTGCGCAGAAATAATGGGTCAGGTGCAGGCCTGCCATTGATGAGCATCATAAATCCAAGCGGCGAATAGACACCCACGCTCACAAGAAATACTCGATCTGCGTCGGCATCAAACTTCTGGCCAGGCTCAAGAACGATGAGAGGACCATAAAGCCCGTTGTGTATCGCAGCTTCATCATGCGCATGGCTGTGATAAATGAATGTACCGGCACGCGGTGGCGTGAATCGCGCGACGAACGAAGTACCCGGCGCAACAGGCGGCGTGATCTGCGTGCCGGAGCCGGACCAGCCGGGGACGCCGTCGAAGTAGCTTTCCAGTTCGATGCCGTGCCAGTGAATAGCCGTGGCGTTGCTGGATTGGTTCTTGACCTCGATCTCGACAGGTTCTCCGCGAGTGAGAATGATCGGCGGCCCCAGGAGTGCAGGTTGCTTTTCTGGCTCCGGCTTCTGCGCGGTCGCGGGATCGTTCAGATCTAATCTGTACAGCGGAATCTTTCCAGGATTTTCGGAGACTACCAGTTGCAGCTTCCTGGGATTTCTTGTCTCGGCAGGGGGCGCATTCGTTGCAGCGCTGGGAAGGACGGTAATTCCCATCACCATGCCACCCATCCCCGCACTGTGATCATGTTCCGCCAGATCTGCGGCTGGTTTCGGGTTTGTTGGATGTAAAACCAATGAAGGCGACATGTGCAAGATCATGTGGCAATGGAATAACCAGTTGCCGGCGCGGTCGGGAGTCCAGGACATGTCGAAGCTATGCCCCGGAGAAATGCCTTCGGTCACTACTTTACGGCGCTGCGCTTCGGGGTAGTGGACGAATTTCGCGGCATTTCCGACACCATCCACAGTGAAAAAAAAGCCGTGCAAATGCATAGCGTGAGTAACCGAGGTCGCATTGATGACTCGCCAACGAATGGGTTCGCCGATTTTGTAGGTCAGGCGCTCAGTTGCGGGCCAGGACTTGCCATTGATCGCCAGAACCGTGGCGCCTTCGCCGCCGGCAAAGTCTTGTTTGTCAAAGTCAACGATGACGAAAATGCGATCGTCGTCTCTCGCTCCAGGTGAATCAACAACCAACGCACCGGTCAGCAAAGTCTCCTCGCCTTGGCGTTCCTCCACGCGATCGAGATGCGCATTCGAAGTGGTTGCCCAGTAGAGATAGGTGCCCGGCATACCCGCGTCGAACTGCACTTCGCGAGTTTCTCCGGCATTTACTTGTATGAACTTTTCGGCGACCGCAGGATGGGAATTCAGCCCATAGATTTTCGCCGCCAGGGGAAGAAAATTGTGAATGCTGGCGTGAATGCGCGTGCCTTGGGGGACTCGAACCAGCGGTCCCGGGCTCTGGGGCGGATGCCCTTGCTCGGAGAACGCATAGCCATCCTCGTACACCCCATCTGACTCCTCTGCGAACCAGCGCGCCGGACGCAGTTCGAGATGCAAAATTAGAACACCGTTTTTGATCTCACCGGCAGGCTGCCGGTTGTCATTCGCAACGATCACTGGCAGTTTCGGCTGCTCCGCTGCGAACGAACATGAATTCAGGAGCACTGGAGCCAACAGCAGCAAGAAAAGGGCGGTGCAATTTCGCATTCAATGCTCCCAGTGCGTCTTGATGAGAAAGACCAAGGTGCATGAAACCGTACTACGATCGCGGCGCGGATTCAATTGAAAGCTGGCCCTCTTGGAGGCGCGATGCCTTCAAGGGCATAATGTACGCGTTATGACTCGACATTATCTTTCTGTTGCCCTTGCTCTGTTATTCGCCTGTTCAACGTCAGCCCAGACGCCAGCGCCTGATCTGGCGCACTCGCAACTTGTCGATCTCACTTACAGCTTTGACGAACACACCATCTATTGGCCAACAGCTGATGGCTTCAAGTGGACTAAAGATAAGTGGGGACCGACTCCGGGCGGATATTTCTATGCTTCGGCGAGTTACGGCGCGAGTGAGCATGGCGGAACGCATCTCGACAGTCCGTTGCACTTTGCCGAGGGGCATCCCGGGACGGACGAGATTCCAGTTAACCGGTTGATTGCGCCTGCGGTTGTGCTCGATGTGACTGCCGCATGCGAGAAGGATCCCGACTATCTTGTAAGTGCTTCGGACATTACTCAATGGGAAAGCGGGCACCTGCGCATCCCCGAAGGCGCGATTGCCCTGATACGAACTGGTTGGGGCAAGTACTGGCCGGATGCGAAACGCTATCTCGGCACGGACGAGCACGGAGCCGGGGCTGTCCTCAAGTTGCATTTTCCCGGTATCTCAGCCGAAGCGGCTCGTATGTTTGTGGAGCGAAAAGTTGCCGGCGTGGGGATCGACACCGCGAGTGTGGATCGTGGTCAGTCCAAAGATTTCCAGACGCATCGCATTCTTTACTCGCACGATATTTATGGCTTGGAGAATGTCGCCAACCTGGATCGCGTGCCCACAACTGGGGCGCTTGTGATTGCGTTGCCGATGAAGATCAAGGGCGGAACCGGAGGGCCCGTGAGGATTGTGGCGGTGCTACCAGACAAGGCGGGCAAGTAACCGGATCGCGGTTGTGTGCGCCACGCTCATCGTTTTTCGCGCTTGCCATGGTATCCGCTGCGCGCCGAACGAGGCCTTTTGCGGCTCACTCTGGCATTCTGCTCAACTCGCAGTTTCCACGCGGTATGAATGGCGCCGGTCAGAACATCTTGGTCGGCCGCGGCGAGGCGAATGTGGGTGTGTCCCATTCGTCCCCAGCCACCCGGAATCGGTAAGAAGATGTTCGGCAGTTCCTCCACGAACGCCGCCTGCTGTTCGAGCGTGAGCATCAGATTTCCGTAACCCTGGGCTTGCGAGGCGAGGGAAGCGAACTTTCTGCCGCCTACCCGGAAAGCTGGGAGTCCGGCGTGGTCGTACTCTTCGACACCTTCGAGGCTGAGGGCTATGCGGCGGAAATCTGCTGGGGTCATTGCATTCGGGGATCACGCCCATTCGATTTTTTTCCTTCGGTTCTCAGAGCGGGCGACTCAGATTATCAAAACCATTCGCTGCGGTAAGCGACCCACCAACTGACAACCGCGATGGGAATGGTCGCGACGACGCCCCACCAGAACGGCAGGACGAAGTCTGCCACCAGGCCGAGGACAACGAAGAGAATCCAGAAGATCTTTTTCTCCACATGTTTATTGTAGGCTTCCGAGTTTCCACGCTGTGATTTGCTGATGCCTGCGTTTGTAAGAACTTAACCACAGAGGATACAGGGGTTCGAGACGGAGGCAGGCTTTCTTTTCGCGGCGCAAACGTATAAAACATCTGCCATGAAGCGAACGGCACGGGAAATTGGCATTGCCGCTGGTGCGAGGGTCATTGGCGACGATCAGGTCGAGATCAGCGGAGTGGCGAGTATCGCGAACGTCCAAGCTGGCGACCTGGTTTTTGTGGAAGACGCAAAGCACTTGCAAACGGCGCTTGGGTCGCAAGCTGCGGGCGTAATCGCCGGAGAGTTTGCAGAGAACATCAAGACAGCCAAGATCCTGATGATTTGCGCGAATCCGCGGCTGGCTTTCGCGCAGGCGGCGGCAATGCTGCGGACGCCAGAGAAGCGCAGTGCCGGAATTCACGCGAGCGCGGTGGTGCTCCCTTCAGCGGTTGTCGCGAAGTCCGCCGTCGTTGATCCGTGGGCGTTTATCGGCGAGAATGCGCGGGTTGGGGATCGAAGCTGGATTGGCGCTGGTTGCGTAGTCGGAAGTGGCGTGGTGATTGGGGAGGATTGCAAGATCTATCCCCGGGTGACGATTTATCCGGGAACGCGGATCGGCGGTCGCGTGATCGTTCATGCGGGTGCGGTGCTGGGCAGCGATGGGTTCGGGTATGTAACCGACCGGGCGAACGGGCGTCACGAGAAATTTCCGCAGATCGGTCGGTTGGAGATCGAGGATGACGTTGAGATCGGAACCAACACGACCATCGATCGCGGCGCGCTAGAAACTACTCGCATTGGTCGGGGGACGAAGATCGACAATCTGGTCCACATCGGACACAACTGCCAGATAGGTGAAGACGTGCTTATCGCGGCTCAGGCAGGGTTCTCGGGGAGTACCACAATTGAGAACCACGTTGTGATCGGCGGGCAGGTAGGCATGGGTGAGCATGCGCACGTTGGCGAAGGGGTGATGCTGGGCGGCCAAGCCGGCGTGCTGCCAAAGAAGATTTTGCGCGGTAAAGGCGTGGCATTCTGGGGAACGCCGGCCAAGCCGGTGAGGGAGTATTTGAAACAGTTGGCGACTTTAGCCAAGCTGAGCAGGAAAGAATAGCTTCCCGACAACTCTGTCGAACAGGCATGTCTGACCCCACCATTCCGCCTGATATCCTTCACTGAATGCTCGCTATCTCCCGACGCGCGTGGCTACTTGCGGTGAGTGCCGCGATCTTGCAGATAGCAATCTTCCCGCTGGAAAATCTTTACGCTCTCGGCTGGATCGCGATTGCGCCGTTGCTGGTTGCGATTTTTCAGGCGCAACGCCCCGGGTCCCTGCAGTTGCAAGGAGTCGAGAAGTTTACTCCGGCGAATGCGAAGCAAGGCTTTCTGCTCGGGTATGCGTGCGGAATTCTGTGGTACGGCGGAACGTGTTACTGGGTCTTTAACACCATGAAGCAGTACGGTGGGATCGGGACGCTGGGCGCGTTCGGATTGCTGATCCTTTTCTGCTTGTATCTTGCGCTTTACCACGGTGCATTCGGGTTGATTGTCAGTCTTCTCGCCAGAAAATCTCTACGACTGGCATTGATTGGTGCGCCGTTCGCCTGGGTTGCAGTTGAACTTGCGCGCACACGCATCACCGGTTTTCCCTGGGACCTGCTTGGCACAACCCAGGTGGATAACATTCCGCTGGCGCGAGTTGCGACATACACGGGCGTGTATGGGATGTCGTTCGAGATTGTAATCGTGAATACCGCGGTCGCAGCGGCGTTCATCGTGCCGCGCAACCGCAGGCGATCGCTGCTGATCGTTTCGCTTCTGGCGGCTTGTTTGCTTCAGGGGGCGCGCTGGGTACCTGCGCCGGCGTTTCCCACAGACCATCGCGCAGCGCTGGTTCAGGAAAATGTGCCGGTGCTGGAAGGCACGGACTGGACGCGGCAATACTTCGACGACACATTGGTGGATCTGACCCACATCACTCTGAGCACGGCTGCGCAATCGCATCCGAACTTGATCGTCTGGCCCGAATCTCCGGCGCCGTTTTACAACGGAGATCCCCTTTTTCGGAATGCCATCTCGCAAATGATCTCGACGACACAAGCCTGGATGGTGGTGGGCAGCATCGGAGTGGACAACGCGCAGATGGGCCAGCGCCAGCCAACCAACATTTTCAACTCGGCAAGTCTGGTGAGCCCCCGCGGCGAATGGGATGGGCGGTACGACAAGATTCATCTGGTTCCATTCGGTGAATACGTTCCTTTCAGAGAGTGGCTCGGGTTCGCCGGCGGGCTAACGAAGGAGGTCGGTGATTTTACGAGAGGGACGTCCCGAGATGCGCTGCAAGCCGGAGATGAAAAGCTGGGCATCTTTATTTGTTATGAGTCGATTTTCCCTGATGAGGTTCGGCAGTTCGCAAATCGGGGAGCGCAGGTGCTGGTGAACATTTCCAACGACGGATGGTATGGCGATAGCGGCGCCTACGCGCAGCACCTGAAGCAGGCGCGAATGCGGGCGGTGGAGAACGCGAGATGGCTGTTGCGCGACACGAACACTGGAGTGACCGGTGCGATCGATCCATATGGGCGCGTGGTGCAGCAGGTCCCGCGAAAAACCCGTACGGCTCTGGTGGCGAATTACGCGCTTGGAAATGGCACCACGTTCTACACGCGGCACGGCGACTGGCTGGCGTACGCGTGTGCGATAATCACAGTCGGAGCGGTTATTCTTTCGTTCATACCCGCTTCATTCACTCCCGGAAAAGGCACAGCATGATTCAGGAACTCGAACAAGAATATTCTGCCTTGCAGGACAAGGTCCGCGAACTCCGGGAGTACCTTTGACGCGGGCAAACTTCGCACTCAACTCACCGAAGTAGACAAACAAGCCGCCGACCCAAACCTGTGGTCGAACCCGCAGAAATCTCAGCAGGTCATGCGTGAGAAAAAGCGCCTTGAGGGCATGCTCGCGACGGAATCCGACCTGGTCCGACGCACAGAGGACATCTCAGCGTATTTCGATCTCGCCAAAGAAGGCGAGAACGTTGAAGCCGACCTGCGCCGCGAGATCGACGATCTCCGCAACAAAGTTGATCAGCTAGAAACCGAGACGCTTCTTTCCGGAGACAATGACGGACGCAATGCCATCGTCACCATTCATCCCGGAGCGGGTGGCACGGAGTCTCAGGACTGGGCCGAGATGCTCATGCGCATGTATCTTCGCTGGGCCGAGCGGCACGGGTTTCAAACGGTGCTGTACGACTATCAGCCGGGCGAAGAGGCAGGAATCAAGTCGGCGACGTTCGGCGTAAACGGCGAATACGCGTATGGACTTCTGACTAGCGAAATTGGCGTGCATCGCCTGGTGCGCATTTCACCGTTCGATCAGGCCAAGCGGCGCCATACATCGTTCGCCAGCGTTTTTGTGTCGCCTGAAATCGATGACTCAATCGAAGTTGTGATCAGGCCGGAAGATTTGCGCATTGATACCTATCGCTCGAGCGGCAAGGGTGGGCAGCACGTGAACACGACCGACTCGGCTGTGCGTATTACGCACCTTCCTACCGGACTTGTGGCTGCATGCCAGAACGAACGCTCGCAGCACAAGAACAAAGATCGAGCCATGAGCATGCTGCGATCAAAGCTCTACGAGTTCGAGATGGAGAAGAAACGCGAAGCCTCAAAGAAGATCGAGGAATCGAAGTTGGACATCGACTTTGGCTCGCAGATTCGATCATATGTGCTGCAGCCTTATCGGCTGATTAAAGATCACCGCACGAAGACCGAGGTCGGCGACGTGGATCGGGTGATTGACGGAGATCTGCAGCCCTTTATTCGGGCATATTTAAGAATGAGACGGGATGGGTCGGTAGGAAACTAGTTGGTCTCCCAAACCCGTCCACCACAGAGACACAGGGACAGAGAAACCAAAACAATCAATTCATTGAATTCGGCTATCGTTCACATGGCCTTTTGCTACGAGTCAGTGATCCAATCGGTTTTTCCCTGTGCCCCGGTGGTGAACTCGCTTTTAACCACTCTTTCGTAACATTGCCCACCTCAAAACTCTGGAAACTCTTACCGCCCTGCGAGATTCTGTAACGTACAGAGCCATATCCTTCCATGCCCAGAATGCTGGACCTCATTCGCTCAAACGCCCTGTCATCGCATCAGATGATGACGGCGTCGAAGGGCGCGCTCCACGTCCCTGCACCCGAGATGGTGGAAATTCTCGTTTACATAGCTGAGCACAACAAAATCTTCGGTGGGCATGCGAGATTCACGCTTGCGGCATGGGATGAAGCCTCGGCCCAGACCATCGTCGCCGATCCGGCGACCCCCAAAGAAGTTCTTGAGTACTGGCTCGAGCCGAAAAACCTGCGGCCCACACTTTTTCCTCTTTTGCTTGAGAATCCGTCGGTGTCGCTTGTCAAGGTAGCTGAACTCGCCACCACATTGAAAGGCGAGTGGATTGATGCCATGATCGCCAGCCCGCGGGTCCGCAACTCGCGGCAACTGCAGAACGATCTCGCTTCCAACAAGGAACTGAGTGGAGTTCAAACCGCGAGAATTCAGGAACTGATCACGGGAAGGCGGGTTTCAATTCCGGTCTCGAATGACAGTCCAGAACCCGAGCCGGCGCGTGAGGTCAAAGTTGAAAATGCCGAAGTAGTCGGGGCTTCAGCTCCGGCGCAACCCCCGCTAACTCTACAGCAGGAAAATGAGCCCAGCGATCCGGAAGCCGACGACGCCCTGGTTGCATTCTTCACGGAGCACGCGGCCGAGATCAACGCAGAGGGTGACAAGCCTTTTCAGCCGATCGGCGGATTCTATGACGAAATCCATGCAGAGCCGGAAACGCACGCGGTTGCAGCGGCGGCTGGCGCTGCGTCGGGAGCGGCTCCGTCACCGAGCGTACCTGCACTCAAGCCCGTTCTTCCCAAAAAGCTGACCAATCCCGAAGATGAAAAACGCGGCAGCGTGCTGCAAAAGATTGCCAGGCTTGATGTGAAGGGCCGAATCCAGCTTGCGGTAAAAGGCACGAAAGAGGAACGCGCGATTCTTGTCCGCGACGGCACCAAGATCGTGGCCCTCGCCGTGCTCGATTCACCCAAGATCAGCGACGGCGAGGTGGAGAAATTCGCCACTCAGAAGAACGTGCTCGAAGCGGTTCTGCGCAGCATCCCCATGAAGCGCCGGTTTGCCAAGAACTATGCGGTCGTCCGCAATCTGACGTTCAATCCGCGTACTCCGCTCGACGTGGCGCTTGGTCTGATGAAAAATCTGCTGGTGCAGGACCTGAAACACCTCTCCGGGAACAAAGAAGTGTCAGAGACAGTGCGCAAGCTGGCGCTGCGCATGTTCAAACAACGCGCCGAGGCCAACAACAAGAAGTAGCGCTAGAATACGGCGGTGGACTCTTCGCCGCAGCCCGATCCCATCCGCGAACTTCTTTCAGGAGCGAAGACCATCGCGGTGGTGGGACTCTCAGACGATCCGTTTCGCCCCAGCTACGGCGTTTCCGCTTACATGCAGTCGCAGGGCTACCAGATCATTCCAGTGAATCCCAACATCACAGAGGCACTGGGTGAGAAGTCGTACGCCTCGCTGCTTGATGTGAGCGAGCAGGTGGATATCGTGAACATTTTCCGGCGGCCGGAATATGTGGAAGGCATCGTGGATCAAGCGATTCAGATGAAAGCCCCGGCAGTATGGATGCAGGAGGGAGTGATCAACCATGCAGCCGCTGAGAAGGCGAGGCGCGCAGGAATGTTTGTGACGATGGACCTGTGCATCTTGAAGGAGCATCGGGCGAGGTTTGGTTAGGAAGTAAACCCCTTTTCATTACAAAGGCACAGACGCTGCGGAGTGAAGAAACCTTCCGCTGATGCTGCCATCCAATCTCCGTTTGCTATTGAAGCGCGCAGCAGCAACGCGGACAGGAATGTTCGCGCCACACCGGCTTTGCTAGAATCGAGGTCAGAGCTTGTCGGACTGGAAGTGTCCGACCCCCGCAAGCCTTCCAATGCCCATCTACGAATACGAGTGCAAGAAATGTGGTCACAGGTTTGAGCGCATACAGCGGTTTTCTGATCCGCTGGTGAAGAAGTGCCCCGAGTGCGGAGGCAAAGTCGAGCAGGTGATCACCGCGCCGGCGGTGCAATTCAAGGGATCGGGCTGGTACGTGACCGACTACGCAAAGAAGCCGGCAGGCGGCTCGGCGAAGTCGGAGTCCTCAGATGGCAAGAGTGATTCCAGCAAAGACTCCACGACGAAGAAGGAAAGCAAACCGAAAGCCGATACCGGGTCGAAAGCGTCCGAGAAGAAGTAGCAAACTCAACAATTAAAGATAAGGACGAGCAAAAGAACAGCAGTCACGGGGCGATGCATGGCGCTCATGGTACGCCCAACCGCGAAATCGGCCTACCACTACTATTTCTCGTTTCCGATGCTTCGCACCGCCAGCGGGTGAGGCGCCCACCTTAGGCGGTCTGCCATGACTGTCGCCGTTCGCACCACCTTCCTCGTTGACAATCAAGCACTTCCTCGCTAATCTTAGGTGGGTAGTTCTGCGGTTGCCCGCCTGGTGGCCCGGCGCTTTCAGCGCCCTTGAAGTATCGGGGTACTCAGCGGTCTTCTTTAGTCTTCATATTTTTGGGAGATAAGCATGTCAACGTATTTCCCCAAAGCGGGGGAAATTGCGCGCAAATGGTATGTGGTGGACGCCTCGGACAAAGCTCTGGGCCGCGTCGCTTCGCAGGTCGCGCGCATTCTGATGGGTAAAGAGAATCCGAAATACACGCCGTTCATTGATACCGGCGATCACGTGGTCGTGATCAACGCCGATAAGGTCAAGGTGACGGGCATGAAGGCCGAGCAGAAGGCTTATCACCGTTACACCGGATATCCGGGCGGCCTGCGCACCGAAGAGTTCAAGAAGCGCGCGGTGCGCAAACCGGAATGGATTATTGAAGACGCGGTGAAGCGCATGCTGCCGAAGACGAAGCTCGGCGATCACATGTTCAGCAAGCTGAAGGTTTATAAGGGCGACAAGCACCCGCACGCAGCGCAGAAGCCGGAAGCGAAGGCGCTTGCGTAGAGAGCAGCGAGCCGTGAGCGGCGAGCTGCGAGCAAGGAATTGAATATCTGGAAAGGTTAAAGGGCAGGGTGGTTGCTCAAAGCTCACCGCTCGTAGCTCGAAGCTAAGAATGGCTGAATTAGTTCAATACTACGGAACGGGACGCCGTAAGACGGCCGTGGCCCGTGTGTTTTTGCGTCCTGGCAGCGGAGACTTCAAGGTCAACGGACGTCCCTTTGAACAATATTTTGTGACCGAGTCGCAGCGCTCGAGTGCCAAGCAGCCGCTGATTTCGGCGGAAGCTGCGGCCACGTTTAACGTACTGGCCAATGTTTCCGGCGGCGGCGTAAACGGCCAGGCCGATGCTGTGAAGCTCGGCATCGCTCGTGCGTTGATGCTGTTCAACGCCGATCTGCGCAAAAAGCTGAAGTCCGAAGGACTGGTCAGCCGCGACGCCCGCGGTAAAGAGCGCAAGAAGTACGGACAAAAGGGCGCGCGGAAGCGGTTCCAGTTCTCAAAGCGCTGAGCTTCGAGTTGTGAGCGGCGAGCTTGAGCATTCCAAATTTTGGATTGCTCGCAGCTCATTGCTCACAGCTCAAAGTTGGTTTTTCATTCTTCCCGTGTCCTTCACGGGGACGGGAAAGCAATCCCGAGTTCGAACGCTGAACGAAGGATGCAGACTACAAAGGAGGTTGTTTGGCTAATATCACCATGAAAGAGTTGCTCGAAGCGGGTGTTCACTTCGGGCATCAGACGAAGCGCTGGAACCCCAAGATGAAGGAGTTCATCTTCGGCGAGCGCAACGGCATTTACATCATCGATCTGCAGAAGACGCTGAAGATGTTCAAAGAGGCGTCGAAGTTTGTTGCCGACCTGACCTCCGAGGGCAAGACGATCCTTTTCGTCGGCACCAAGCGCCAGGCGCAGGATGCGATCGCCGAAGAGGCGGGACGCGCCGGAAGTTTCTATATCAACCAGCGCTGGCTGGGCGGACTGCTCACCAATTGGGTGACTGTACAAAAGTCCGTGAAGCGGCTGAAAGAGCTCGACGAGATGGCCACGGATGGCCGCTACGAGCTGCTGCCGAAAAAAGAAGTGATCAAGCTGGAGCGCGAGCGCAAGCACCTGCAGGCAAACCTGGCGGGAATCAAGAATCTCGCGAAGCTGCCCGACGCGGTCTTTGTGATTGACTCGAACAAAGAGCAGATCGCGGTGCGTGAGGCGCGGAAGTTGGGAATTCCGGTGGTCGCGGTGGTTGACACGAATTGCGATCCCACCGAAGTGGATTATGTGATCCCCGGCAACGATGACGCGCTGCGCGCGATTCGTTTGTTTGCGACAAAAATTGCCGATTCTGTTATCGAAGGCTCGCAGCTCTTGAACGACAAGCAAGCTGCTGATCTGGCAGGCGCCGTTGGTGAAGCCCAGCAGGCAGAAGCGGCAACCGGTGAGCAACCGGCTGGGGGCGCAGCGGAATACGGCACCGAAGGAGCCGAGTTCCCCGGCGAGAACCCGGAAGACATCAGCATGGAAGACGTACTCGGGCCGGGTACACGGAAGAAAGCCGTAGCCGCTGAGACCGCCGAAGAAGCTCCTGAAGTGGAGCATCAGACGACCTAGCTGTCAGCCATCAGTCGTCAGCCATCAGCTAAAGCCGCGGAGCGGCGAAGTCTGCAGCGCGGCGCAAGCCGTGGGAAAGGCGCCCCCTGGAAGGGCACGACTTCAGTCGTCCCGATGAGAGCTAAAGATCAGCGGGGCTTTAGCCCCTGAGGGAATCAGGCCCGCGCAGATGCAAACGGCGCGGGCAAAAATTTATAAGGATATGAATAAGGAATCATCGACGATTATGGCAACTACAGTCAGTCCCGAACCAGACGACAACAAACAGCCCATTTCCGCGGCCCAGGTTAAGGATCTTCGTGATCTCACCGGCGCTCCCATGATGGACTGCAAGAAGGCCCTTACGGAAGCGAACGGCGACACGGAGAAGGCGATCATCATTCTTCGCAAACGCGGCGCGGCCGTTGCTCAAAAGAAGGCCGCGCGCGTGACCAGCGAAGGCTCGGTCGCGGAGTACATCCATGCCGGAGGCAAGATCGGCGTGCTGGTTGAGGTCAACTGCGAAAGCGATTTCGTCGCCCGCACCGACGACTTCAAGGAACTGGTGCACGATATCGCCATGCACATCGCCGCCAGCGATCCGAAGTACATTCGGAAGGAAGACGTGTCAGCGGCGGACTTCGAGCGCGAGAAAGAGATCTATCGCGCGCAGGCGATCGCCAGCGGCAAGCCGGCGAATATCGCCGAGAAGATGGTCACCGGCCGGATGGAAAAGTTCTATCAGGAGGTCTGCCTCTACGAGCAGCCCTTCATCAAGGACCAGACCCACTCGGTCGCGCAGCTGATCTCGACCAAGATCGGCAAGCTGGGCGAGAACATCTCGGTCCGCCGCTTTGCGAGATTCAAGGTCGGCGACGCGGGCGAGACGATAGCCATCTCAAAGCCGGAACAAAAGCCGGAGTAAGATAACGGGCGCCGAAAGGCGCCTTTTCAGTTTGCTGCCAAGCGGCAATCCTCTCAGTCGAGGTTCAAGGGACCTATGAAACAGACTCTCAGCATGTCATGCTTGTTACTGATTACACTTGGTGCTTTTGGGCAAACACCTGCGGTGGCCCGGCCGAAGATAACCAGCATTGACCACGTCGTTTTCTACACGACTTCGCCGGAAACGAACGGGAAGCTCTATACGAACGTGCTTGGGCTGGTTTCAACGGAACCGTCGGAATCAGGACAGACGGAGCGCTTTCTTATCAACATGGGGCAGCAGTGGATCGGCTACGGTCCAGCTCCCGATCCTGCGTCCGTCAATCGCCTGAACCACATTTCCTTGCAGACCAGCGATTGCGAAGCTATGCGCAAATATTTATCGGCCCAGAAAGTGCACGTCCCGAATTCGTGTTCGGGTGGAAAAAGCGGAGGCCGTAGCTTCAAAGTCAAAGATCCAGAAGGTCATGACATCGAGTTCATGGAACGATTGAAAGTTGATCGCATCCAGAGCACCACGGCGGACCCCATCTCCCGCCGCATCATCCACGCGGGCTTCATCGTGCGCGATCGGGCAGCAGAAGATCATTTCTACAAAGACATCCTTGGTTTCCGCCCTTACTGGCACGGTGGCATGCAGAACGACCGCGATGATTGGGTGGCGATGCAGGTGCCGGATGGAACCGACTGGGTCGAATACATGCTGAACATTAAACCGGACGCTGACCAGCGCACGACCGGCGTGATGAACCACGTCTCGCTGAGCGTAAAAGACATCAAGGCCGCTCAGGCCAAGCTTGAAGCGCGAGGCTGGAAGGCGAACGATCGCGAGCACGCGCAAATGGGACGAGATGGCAAGTGGCAGCTAAATATGTACGATCCCGATCAGACACGAATCGAACTGATGGAGTTCACGCCCGCAGAAAAGCCTTGCTGCTCGGAATTTCAGGGCCGGCATCCCAGCGAATAACGCCGGCTGAATTCACGCACAGACGGCTGTGATCGCCATCACAGCCGCACCTTCCTCCTCACTCTAGAGTTGACTCACGCCCTGCTGTAGGGCGAGCAGGGAGGCATTCCCATGGATACGTCATCGCAAAACGATCGCGCTGCCTGGCTCCGCGGACGCATAGCAAAGTGCGCACACCTGCCTGGCAGGCTGGCGCGGCCGCTGCGAGTGGTATTGCTGGGAGCCCCCGGTGTCGGCAAAGGAACGCAAGCCGCGTTGCTGTCGCAAAGGTACGGAGCTTGCCACCTTTCGACTGGAGACTTGCTGCGCGAGGCAAAGACGCAGAGTTCGCGTGAGCAGACGCTCGCCATGTCGAGCGCGCTGAACTTCATGCGGCACGGCGCACTGGTGCCGGATACCATCGTGTGGCAGTTGGTGCGCGAACGCTCGGGGTGCTTTCAGTGCCCTGGCGGCTTTATTCTCGACGGCTTTCCCCGCACGCTCGCCCAGGCCGGCGCATTGCAGCACCTGATGGAGGCCGAGGCGTTGCAACTGGACGCGGTGATCAATTTCGAACTGCCGGCATCAGAAATCGTCGCACGCTTGAGCGGCCGCCGTACCTGTGCCACTTGCAAAGCGGTATTTCATATCACTTCGCAACCGCCTCAATTTGCCGACACCTGCGACCGTTGTGGCGGACTCTTGTATCAGCGCGAAGATGACCGGGCCCAGGCGATTGTGGTTCGCCTGCAGGCATACGAACGCAGCACCGCGCCGTTGATCGATTTTTACAGCGCCAAAGGTCTGCTCACTTCTGTCCCGGCTGC
>Ga0310810_10000512_pt1 | contig 39374 bp, 36 predicted proteins | sample NCmetagenome_FD_207641 | JGI IMG/M metagenome (GOLD analysis project Ga0310810, IMG submission 207641) | Soil microbial communities from experimental microcosm in Duke University, North Carolina, United States - NC | ecosystem: Engineered > Artificial ecosystem > Soil microcosm > Unclassified ...
ACGAGCGGCTGACGCTCAACGTCGGCGTGCGCTGGGAATCGACCGGTGGATGGCGCGAGAAGTACGGGCGCTGGGCCAACTTCAACACCGCGCGCCTGAATCCAGTCACAGGCGTCCCGGGCACACTCGAGTATGCCGACGACGCCAGCGGTTCGTTCGAGGGGAAGCGCGACTTCGGTCAGTTCGGCCCGCGTGTCGGCGCGGCGTACAGCATCAGCGATCGAAGCGTCCTTCGCGGGGCGTATGGCGTGCTCTACTCGCCCATCGGCGTCAACTATTGGAACGGCGTTCCCTACGGCTTCGCGCCCGGCTTCTTCGGCACCAGCATGGTGTCACCGGCCGCCGACGGATCCGCGGCGTTCAATTGGGACCAGACACCGTATCCGGGACAGGTCACCGCACCAAGCAAAGATCCGGCGTCCACACAGTGGGGGCTCGTGAGCGTCAACCCCGACTCGCTGAAAGCCGGACGCATCCATCAATGGAACGTCAGCTTCGAGCGTGAGGTCTCACGGGATCTGTCGGTTAGCGTGGCCTACCTCGGGAACAAGGGTACGCGCCTCGGCAGCGGGGACTTCGAACGCAATCAGCCGGACCCGGCCGAAATGCAGCGGCTGCTGCTGTCGGGGACCGAGTGGAACTGGGTCTCGGATCCTGCTTCGGCTGCCGTCGCAGGCGTTCGCTACCCGTATCCAGGATTTGCCGGCACGGCGTGGATGGCGATCACGCCGTATCCTCAGGCCGCCGCCGGATGGGGACCTCTCTTCTTCGTCGGGTCACCGCTCGGCGAGCAGAGCTACCACGCACTGCAGCTGACGGCCAACAAGCGGTCATCGTCCGGGCTCGCAGCGATCGCGAGCTATACGCTCTCGCGACAGCGGGGCAACATGGAAAGCGCGTTTCAAGAGCGCTGGACGTCGGGACCGATTCAAGACGTGACGCGACTCGACCTCGAGGCCGCCACGATCGGCGCGACCGATCGCACGCACGTCGCGAAAGGGTTCCTCTCATGGACGCTGCCGTTTGGTACAGGTCGGCGTTTCCTGGAGGATTCGTCGGGTCTCACGCGTGCACTCGTGAGCGACTGGACACTGTCCGCGGTTGTCCGCTACGAATCGGGTCTTCCACTCGCGATTCGTTCGAGCAATTCGTACGCGGGATGGGCCTACCCGATCTACGCGAATGTGAATCCCGGGGTGGAACTCGACGCGAACTTCGACGGCTCCCAGTTCAATCCGGCCAACCTCGCCGATCCAGCGAACCGCTACTTCAACCCGGGCGCTTTCTCCAATCCGACATACGGATCCCTCGGATCAGGACCGGCACGGCTGGCGAATCTTCGCGGGTTCGGCGGCGCCTACGAAGATCTCGGCATCCTGAAGGACATCCGGTTCGGCCGCTTCACCGCGCAGGTGAAGTTCGAGTTGATGAACGTCTTCAATCGCCACTACTTCTCCGATCCACAAACCAGCCTCGGGAGTCCGTACTTCGGCCAGGTCACGAGTCTCGGGACGCAGACACCACGGCAGGGACAGCTGGGCCTCCGCCTTCAATGGTGAGAGACGAGGGGTGACGGCGATCGCTACGCACTCACCCCTGACTGCTTCCTGATCAGCGGTACCTGAAGCGTAGACGCCGTTCTCACCAGGTCAGCGAGCGAATCTACTTTCATCTTCCTCATGACCTGGCCACGATGTGCCTTCACGGTGATCTCACTCGTGCCGAGCTCGCCGCCCACTTGTTTATTCAGCAGACCGGAGACCACGAGACGCATGACCTGTCGCTCGCGCGGCGTCAACGTGTCGTAGAGCGCGCGAAGCCTGCGCTCTTCCGCCGCTTTCGCGTGGGCGAGGCGGCTGCCCTCCATGGCGCGTCCGACCGCCTCGAGCACATCCGTATCGGCCAGCGGCTTCGTGAGAAACGCGATCGGCCCAGCTTTGATCGATCGAACGATCAGCGGGATGTCGTCCTCGCCAGTGGTGAAGATCGTCGGCATCTTCTGGCCGTACGCGGCCAGGTGCTGCTGCACATCCGGATTGCTCAGACCAGGAAGATTGATGTCCAGGATGAGACAGCTCGGGGCGTCGCCCGTCGGCCGAGACAGGAATCCCTCCGCCGTCTCACACACGTGCACCACACATCCCGCCGCCCGCAGCAGGACATCCATCGACGTTCGCACTGAGGCATCGTTGTCAACGACGAAGACGACGCCCTTGATCTGAGGTATTGGCATACATCCCTCCGAGAGCTCTGAATCGTGGGGCCGGCTGAATACGGGTTGGCCCCGGAGGGATGTTTTAGCGCAGGGCGAGGTTCTTCAAAACCCCGGATCAGGTGTTCGACAACTAACACGAATGGAGACTGTGAGAACTACCACTTTCGGGTGTCAAGAGCGACTCACGCTAGACCGCTTGCACGAGCGGCATCTCGACGACGTGCTCGGCGACAAACCAGACCTGCAGTTCGTTGCTGCGAATCACGTCGCTCACCAGCAGATCGTTCGTGCCGTCGTCGCCCCCTTCAGCCGCGCGGCGCGCCATTGTTCGCGCCTCTTTCAACACGATCTCATGGGCATGCAGCAGACGCGAGATCTGTATCGGCACCTCTTCGCGACCTTTGGGCGGCCGCGGGATGAGCGTGGTTTCCGCCACGTCGGCGGCCATGGCCAGGCTGACGCCGCCGAGGAGCTGGATACGCTCCGCGATCGTGTCCACGAGCTCGTTCTGTTGCTCGTAGTGCTTGTCGAAGAGCAGGTGCAGTTGATAGAACGTCGGGCCCGCGACTTGCCAATGGTGTTTCTTGTACATGTCGCGCAGCGTCATCGTGTCGGCAAGGAGCTGGTTGAGATTCTCCACGCTCTCTTTGCACACGCTCTCAGCAAGAGCAATCGGCAGCTTGACGAGGTGCCCGAAGGGCTGGATCTCGTGCGCGTGCTGATGAGTCAGCGGCTTGGCTCGGTTCAGGATGGTGTCGGCATCGATCACGTGTTTGGCCATGAACGTTCTCCTCTTCCCTTCGAACGCATGACATCAGACCCGTGACGCCGGGTCTATCAGACGAAGGTATTGGCGACACTTTCGTATCGCCTAGTCGATGATCAGCGCCGCCCTGCGGTTGAGCGCCCGGGTCGCCTCCTGCGAACTGTCGTACTTGAGCCGTTCCTCGCCATAGCTCGTGATCGTCAGGCGCGACGGGTTGATCCCCCGTTTCGTCAGATAGTCCTGCACGGCGCGTGCGCGTCTCTCGCCGAGTGCCTTGTTGTAGGCCGGGCTTCCCTCCGGGCTCGCGTAGCCTTCGATGTGCAGGCTGATCGACGGCGAGTCGTTGAGTGCCTTGAGCGCCACCGTCAGCGTACGCAGCGCGTCGGGGCGGAGCTCCGAACTGTCGAGCGCGAAGAGCACGTCAGCCAGTACACGCAACGCGGCCACTTCGATCGTCACGGTGTCCGATGCGGTGCCTCCGCGCCCATCCTCGGCTGTCACTGTCAGCACGACTTTTCCCGGCGCTGTCTGCGCGCGCCATTGCGTCGTCGTTGACCGCGCATCGGCGATCGTTCCCGCCGGAACCGACCAGGACGACCGCACGCTATCGCCATCGGGATCCTGAGTGGTTGCACTCAGCGTCACCGACTGACCGACCTCCACGCGACATGGATCACACTGCGCACGCACGGTCGGTGGTCGATTGACTGGTGGCGGCACGGGCAACGGCCGCGACACTGGCTTCTCGGGCTCTGGCACCAGTGGTTTCGGTGGTGGAGGTGCCGCCTCGACACGGCGTGGCGCGGGTGGCACCGGTGGCGGCGGCTGGAAGATCCTCACGCCACTATGGAATCCGAGACGAAGCTGCAGCCCAACTGCCGATCGCCCATCGATCCCGAAGCGATAGTTCATTCCCACGCCGAGCAGCATCCCGCTCGGGTGCTGCCACGTCACACCCGCAGCGAAGTTGACGCGTGAGTCGAGCTGCGTGAGGATCGGCGACGTCGAACCGTCGATTCCGACGATCGTGCCGGGGGCAACCAGTACCGTATCGTTGAACGGAACCTCGCCGTGCAATTCGGTCGTGAACCGCAGGCTCGATCGCGCACCGAACGCCGCCCCCGCGCCCCAGCGGAAGCCATCGGAGAGGCTCACGCCACCCGGGTCACCGCGGAATGCGAACCCGCCGAAGCCGGCGAGCTCGACGCGACGATTGATCTCCTTGCTGAGGACACCGTCAGCGAAGTAATCGAACTGACCGGTCCCGACATTGTCCTCGCCGGCCGTGGGCAGCTTCACCGTCCCTCGCAGCGCCATCGCGAACGGCTGGCGACGATGCTCGGAGAGCAGGTTGACCTTGGCCCCGACGTAAACGTCACCGAAGTTGTTGCCCGTCCATCCTTCTCGAACGAACGGATACTCGTTGACAACGCCGCCGATCGGGGTGTTCGCGGGCGCGAAGAGCGGACGCGTGTCGCGATCGATTGACGTCACCGCGCGCACGGCGCCAAAGATCTCCGTGCGATTCCCCGCGCCGACGGCCAGCGTTCCAGGGTAGTACGCCACGTCCGTCGATCCCTGCTTGAAATCGAGCTCGGTACGATACGCGCCGAACGCCCAGCCACCCGGTTTGAGAACCTCCGCTGTCGGAACAAACCACAAGCCCGTATCGCCCCAGAAAGACGTGACCGCCGGACGAACTTCCTGCGGGCTCGATGGGTCCTGCGCCCACGCGTCCACGTTGACGAGCGCGCACAGCACAACCGACAACAGCAATCTCACGGCGAACCTGTTCATAGATGCAGACCTCGGGGAGTTTGGTGGCCCCGTGTGCATGAAGAAGGCCAGCATGAACGAGCTGGGAAATCGCGGATTCTTTGCGCTTTCTTCGATAGTCGAACGATGAGGCGTAACGCACCGCGGTGACCGCCACGCGATTGAACGACCAGGTACGGTGGGCCTCCCTGGCCAGTGGTGTCAGAAGCTGGGGAACATTCGCACGCCGCCCGGGGATGTCGAACGCACTGGCCCGGCAGGCGCTGATCGCGTGAGGACGATGGACACCGGACCCTCGAAGGCGCCGTGCCATCCGCGCGCGAGAAGCGTTTGAACGACGGGGAGCGCGCGCGGCAACCAGACATAGTCAGCACCGATCACGTCGGCGTAGTTCTCTGCGCCAGGCACACCGGAATAAAACGCGAGATGGCTGGCGTACACCTCGTCCGTGTAGACGGTCTCGCGACGCCCATCGATCGAGACTCGAATGCGTGGGCTCAAGTGCCAGATCGCGTATTCGCCCCAGTCGAACCACGTCAGCATCCGGCCTTCGAGACGATGATCGCGGATGAACTGTGCCGCGTCTGGTTCGGGGCTTCCCGGTCCGACTTTGATGCGTGGAAGTTGCCAGACACCTGTCGCCACGATGACGACGAGTACGGCGACGAGAGTGAGGCGCCACCCTGTCGCCGAAGCGGCGGGCGTCGGGTTGGTGGCGACGGCTTCGCCCGGGCGGGACACACGCGGACCAAGAAAGAAAACGGTCGCCAGCGCAAAGAAGGCGTCAAGTCTGCTGACGCGCAACGCGGCGATACCGAGGCATGCCACCAGAGCGGCATTCAGCCAGTCAATCCGATCGCGACCGCGCATCATGGCAACGACCGCGACGCCAGCGGGAATGAGCCACAGCGCGGCAAATCCAACGGGAAGGGCAAACGTCGGTTGCCAATCCGAGATCATCGGCCGTTCCACGCGCACGGTGTCGGCGAGGAACCGCCACATGTCAAGGCCGTAAGGGTTCACAAGCGTCGCGAGACACGCGGCCACTCCGACAAGCGCCAGCAGCGCGACACGCCGCGACGGCATTCGCCTGAACGCGACTCTGGTTGCGATCCAGAAACCGAGCGTGCCGATTCCCACGATCCAGCCGCCATGAAGGTTCACCCACGGAATCATGATCAACGGCACGGCGACGAGCGGTGCCATCGAGTCGCGTCGTTCAGCGCGGGTGATGAGCCAGAGCATCAGCGCGAACAGCCACACCGAAAAGACTTGAGGCCGGAAGGGGTGCACGCGCAGCAGCACGCCCGTACCAGCAACGGCCACAAGCTGCAGGCGAAGCAGGTCGTCTACGTCCTCGAGGTGGGACCAGACCAGCAGGAGTGACAAGCCGATGACAACGAGCCGAAGCAGGTTGAGCCCGCTCGCACCGCCCACGTTGAATGCAAGCGCCATCGCCACTTCGGCGAGCCATTCGTGATTGATCCATGGACGGTCACTGGTGAAGGAGTACGCGTCAGTGCCGGGAAGATGGTGCGAGGCGAGGATGTCCTGGCCGAAACGTACATGGCCCCACAGATCCGGATCGGCGGTCGTTCCCAGCAGCGCGATTGCCGCGGCGGCAACCAGTACAGCGGTCAAGATGTGTCGTGCGCTCAGGAGCCGCCTTCCCATCTCCTGATTTATCGGAGGTCTACCGCGCTCCCATCAGAGACTTGGATGGTCTCGGCGCTTTATCCTGCTTCTTCTGTTCCTCTTGTTTGTGCTTGTCCAGTTGCTGTTGTTTGTTCTTTTCCTTGTCCTTCTTGCCGCCTTTGTCTCCCATGGCTCCTCTTTCTCAACGCTGACAACTAAAGAGCTCGAGTCTCGAAGGGGCTCGCTGCGCGCTCAAAGGTAACGGTCTGGGCCATTAAATTCGGTTGGGCGGTCCTTCCCGCGAGGAGCCAGGCATCTGCACGCGACGATTTGTCCGCGTCTCTTTCCGTGCTCGTCCACCAGTCCTGCTGGGCGCGCGCGGGCTCCGGGAGCGGACCTCCCGTCAGGTCCTCGAGTTGCGCAAAAGTGAGGACGACGGTGTCGGCGTACCGATTCGCCAGGTAATTGTGGAGCGGCGCGTACTTGCTGGGGACTTTGCCGGTCCGTACAGGCACTTTGCTCATCTGCCGCTCCGCGGTGGCCGCGTCGGCAGTCGTCACAGGCCGAGTCGTCAACTGTAGTCGCCTGACCCAATTCCACATGAGGCTCTCATTTCCGGTCGCACGTCTGACGCTTGCATCGTACTGGGTACGCGCCGCACGAGATGTCTCGTTCTATACAGCCCGCGCGCCACAGGCCGTGTACGCTCTGTAGCGTCTCGTCGTTAACTCCGTCCACACCGGCCCCGCAGGCGATCGCCGCCCGTTTCCACGACCAGACCTGGGAGTCACATGAGAGTCACACCACTGCACGACCGTCTCATCATTCAACGTCTCGATGAAGGCGAACAGACCATTGGCAGCATCATCGTCCCCGATTCCGCCAAGGAAAAGCCGCAGCGCGGCAAAGTGTTCGCTGTCGGGCAGGGTAAGGTCCGGGAGGATGGAAGCCGCCAACCACCTGACGTGAAAGACGGCGACACGATCCTGTTCGGGAAGTACTCGGGTCAGGAGATCAAAATCGACGGCGAGGATTACCTCATCATGCGCGAGGACGAAGTGCTCGCCATCATCGACACCAAGTAGGACTGGCACACATGGCAAAACAAATCATTTACGGCGAGCACGCCCGCGGTGCCATTCTGCGCGGGATCAACCAGCTGGCGAATGCGGTCAAAGTGACCCTCGGCCCGAAGGGGCGCAACGTCATCCTCGACAAGAAGTACGGCTCTCCCACCATCACCAAGGACGGTGTGACGGTCGCACGAGAGATCGACCTCAGGGACCCGCTCGAGAACATGGGCGCGCAAATGGTCCGCGAGGTCGCGAGCAAGACGTCGGATACCGCCGGAGACGGCACGACGACGGCCACGGTGCTGGCGCAGGCGATCTATCGCGAGGGCGCGAAGAACGTGGTGGCGGGCGCCAACCCGATGGAGCTGAAACGCGGCATCGACAAGGCCGTCGCAGTCGTCGTCGAGGAAATCAAGAAGATGTCGCGCCCGGTGTCGGGCAACATGGTCGCGCAGGTCGGCATGATCTCCGCCAATGGCGACCAGGCGATCGGCAGCATCATCGCCGAGGCGATGCAGAAGGTCGGCAAGGACGGCGTGATCACGGTCGAGGAAGCCAAGACGCTCGAGACGTCGCTCGACATCGTCGAGGGCATGCAATTCGATCGCGGGTATCTCTCGGCCTACTTCGTGACCGATCCCGAACGCATGGAAGTCGTACTCGAGAATCCCGCGATCCTCATTCACGAGAAGAAGATCTCGTCGATGCAGGATCTGCTGCCGGTGCTGGAGCAGGTCGCGAAGCTTCGGCAGCCGCTCCTCATCATCGCCGAGGACATCGAGGGCGACGCGCTGGCCACACTCGTCGTCAACAAGCTGCGAGGCACGCTGAACGTCGCTGCCGTGAAGGCGCCGGGCTTCGGCGATCGCCGCAAGGCGATGCTCGACGACATCGCGATCCTCACCGGCGGTCGCGCGATCACCGAAGACCTCGGGATCAAGCTGGCCAACCTCACGGTCGAGGATCTCGGCAAGGCCAAGAAGATCACGATCGACAAGGACAACACGACGATCATCGAGGGCGCGGGAACGACCGCGGCGATCGAGGGGCGGGTGAAACAGATTCGCGCGCAGGTCGAGGACACGACCTCGGACTACGACCGCGAGAAGCTGCAGGAGCGACTCGCGAAGCTCGTGGGCGGCGTCGCGATCATCAAGGTCGGCGCGGCGACTGAGACCGAGATGAAGGAGAAGAAGGCGCGCGTCGAGGACGCGATGCACGCGACCAAGGCGGCGGTCGAGGAAGGCATCGTAGCGGGCGGCGGCGTGGCACTCATACGCGCTGGTAAGGCGCTCGACGGTCTTACGCTGACGGGCGACGAACTCGTCGGTCTCCAGATCATTCGCCGAGCCATCGAAGAGCCCATGCGGCACATCGCCTCGAACGCAGGAGCGGAAGGGTCGATCGTCGTGTCGAAGGTCAAGGAGATGACCGGGGACGAAGGCTTCAACGCGGCCACGGAGGTCTACGAAGACCTGGTGAAGGCTGGCGTCATCGATCCCGCGAAAGTGGTTCGCAGCGCGTTGCAGAACGCCTCGTCGATCGCATCACTCTTGCTGACAACCGAAGCACTCATCTCTGAGATCCCGGAGCCGAAGGCTGAGGCCAGCATGGCGCAGGGTGGTCCTGGGGGCGGGATGGGTGGCATGTACTAGGGGAATGAGATGCTGCTCGACAACGCGACTGAAGTCCGCACGCAGAACGCAGACGCTGCGGCTCTCCTGATTCCAGGCGCACGTGAGCTTGCCCCGCAAACGCGGTTCCGAACGTCAGACACCGGAACACCAATTCTGACGGACTGGCCGATGAGTGCCGCCACGATTGCCGATCGCCGGCGAGAAGGAGGCGGTGCTCCGAGACGGGCAGGCCGTGCGAGGTCAGAATCGAACTGGTGGCGGGCGGTGCGTAGGTGGTTCGTTCAGCCTCGCGACCCCGCCCTGACGCCTGCTCCGCCGCCGACTGCTCGTAGTTGAAGGTCAGGCAGCGGACGCGCCGTAAACAGATGCCGACAGGGCCGAGCGATCAACCGGGCCCACCGATTCGCACGATTCACTCGAGCGCTGTCAGTGGCGATCCCGGTGTTCGCGTACATCTGCCGGTATAGCTTCGAGAGCAGGACGAACGCGACGCGAGCCCGAATGGTCGGCGTCACCTGCGATCGTGCCCAGATCCGCCGCAGACTGTAGAAGTGGTCCCAGACCGCCTGCGTCCTCGCACGAATCTCGTCGGGGGACATCACGGGATGCGGCGCGTACACCTTGGGACGCTGCTCCTGTGGGATCAACCAGTGCCGCGTCACCGGGATGTTGCCAATGCGCGCGGCGTTGTTGCCCAGGCTCTTTTCCCACGCGGCGAAGTCCACGGTGCCCGGATACGGGGTGAGCATCACGAACTGCGCAAATGCCAGCCCCGCGCGATCGGCAATGTCGGCCGTTGCCGCAAACGTGGACGGGCGATCGCTCGGAAGCCCGAAGATGAAAGACCCGAGCACACCCACGCCGTGATCGCGGAAGGTGCGGAGGCGAGTCACCAGTGCTTCGCCCACGTCGTTGAAGCCCTTGTAGACGTCCTTGAGACCCTCCGGTGTAACGGCCTCCACACCGACGAGCGCCCCCTTGATATTGGCGCGCTTCATCGCCTTCAGGAACTCGACGTCTTCGGCCGCCTCCATGGTGATCTGCGTGAAGAACACCATGTCCGACGGCAGTTGCGACAGCCGCTCCATCAACTCGAATCGCTCCGCGCGCAGCGTTCGCAGCTGCTCGAGGCGCGGGACATTGTGCTGGCGCTCCGCCATCGCGAGATCGGCCAAGGTGACCGGGTAGAAGTTGTCGTCGGCAAGGGCCACGAAGCGGAAGCCGCGCCGTCGAAGCTCCACAATCTCTTCGACCACGACATCCACGCGACGCTGTCGCGGCGTCTGACCATCGGTGCGCCAGACAGAGCAAAACGAGCAGTGCTTCGGGCAGCCGCGAACGGTCTGGACCGAGCCCCACATGTAACGCCCCTTCGGCAGCAGTTCCCACCGCGCGGGAACAAAATGGTCAGCATCGACTCTGCCGGCCTCGTAAACTCTCTGTAACTCGCCGCGCACGGCATCGTCGAGCACAGTGGCCCAGACGACGTCGCCGTCCCCTTTGACGACAGCGTGTGCGCCACCCAGATCGAGCGCCTCGTCGGGATACAGCGTGGCGTGGATGCCGCCATAGATCACGACCGCCCCGCGGGCTCTCGCGAGCGTGCCGATCTCGTATCCCCGAAGCGCATTGCCGGTGTGAATGCCGATGCCGACGACATCACCCGCTCGAACGGCGTCAACCGCGAAGGGCTCGAGTGTTTCGTCTGTGATTTGCGGGCGCCCGTACAACGCCGGAGTCGCCGATGCCAGGACGAAGAGCCAGCGCGGCGTGATCACGCCAATACCAAACGAGATGTGACTGGGATTCACCAGATGGACGGTCACGTCGCTCGCCGACACGGGTGGTGACGGACGTACTCGGGTCGGGGCGTCATCCGAACGGAGGGGTGAACGCCAGTGCATCCGGGCCTCAGCCGCGGCCCCCCCGGCGAGGTGCTCCGTCATCGGAGGGCTGTTCCTAGAGGTTGATTTCGCATCAGATGATGCGAATGTACACGGGGCGCAAAGCACCCCGCTGTGCAAGATTGAACACACCCAACCACGCCACAACGGCGGCGCTAGACGAACAGCGGAGCGCCGGCCTCCGCGGCCAACGGCACGTCAATCGCGAAGATGCATCCTTTGCCTGGCAGATTGTGGACGAGGATGTCGCCGTGATGCGCTCGCACGGCTTTTCGAGCGATCGACAGCCCGAGACCAAGACCGGAACGATCGGTGCCTCGCCGCTCGCCGAACGGCTGAAACAGGTCGCCCGTACCCTCCGGTATGCCCCCGCATTCGTCTTCGATCTCGACGAGCAGTCGCTCGGCGCGGGCCCGGGCCCTGAGCACGACCGTTCCACCGGTGGACGTGTGCTTGAACGCGTTCTGCAACAGATTCATCACCGCCGATGCGAGCAGCTGTGGGTCGGCATCAATGACCAGCATGGAGTCCACGGGCTCCACATTGAATTTAATCTCTCGCTGCTCTGAGTAGAGGTGCCCAGCGGCCGCTATTTCATCGACGAACGCGGTGACCGCGAGCCGCTCGCGTCGCTGTTTCCCGGCGGCCAGACGAACCTCCGACATCGTGCGGTCAACGAGGTCCCGAAGGCTCGTGAGGCTGCGTCCAAGTATCGCTGCGGTACTCCCATTGATGGCGACGGTCCCTCGCTTCAGCGTTTGAAACGCGAGGAGCGCAGTGTGCAGCAGGTCCCGAAGCTCGTGAGCCGTTTGCCCGAGACGCTCCGCTTCATCGACGGATCGTTTCTGTGCTGTCAGCCGCGCATGCTCAGTGACCGCTTCAGCGATGGCAGTATCGAGGCAGCGGTTCAATGTATGGAACTCTTCGACACTGATCGGCGCTTGTCGTTCGACCGCGATTTCGGTGATCGCCTGGCAGATGTCACCGTAGTCGTGAACGACCTGAGTGACGTCGAAGCCCGTCGCCAATAGCTCCGCGCCGTGCCGTGCGGCGGTGGAGCCGATCGAGTCGCTCGCGAACGGTGTCGCCGTGCTCTCCAACCGCAACGTCTCCGCCAGCTGCGTCAGAAAGAGCGGTACGCCGTATTCGATCTCACGACTCGACACCGATGGCCACGGACGGCTGCGCACTCGCTCTCTCGTCCGCGAGATGATGTCGTCTCGATTCGCATTGATGAATTCGTAGAGCATGGCGTCTCCAGAGGCCCGATGAACCGCCGGCTCAGGAGGTCATTCGACCTCGGCACTGGGGTGGAGGTATGTATCGAAGGGCACGGCGACTGTACAGGTTCGGACTGGGACACACCTGTTCAAGATTGAACATCCTCGTGAAAGAATCCGCCAGAGGGTGGTGTGCTCATTCGGACAGCTGTGCGAGCGGACCTTCTGTCATCGTCGTGAAGGACGGAAAGATGGAAGGGACAGATGTCCGACATTTCTACGGAACGAGATCGCATCGAGGCTGAGCGCTCACGCCAGGTGGCGGAGCACGAGCGAGCGAACGACGAGCAAACGCGCAGCGTTGAGGAAGAAGGTCGCGTCAAGGCGGAATCGTCCCGGACGGCAGCGGAGAACTTCCGCGTGCTGGCCGAAGAGGCCCGGGAATTTGCGGAGCGATTGCGGCGTGAGCTCGAGTCGGTCCGGCAGGAGCGGGAAGCGCTTCGGGCCGCCGCCGAAGAAGCGCGCCATGCCGCCGAAGAAGCGCGCCATGCCGCCGAGGAGGCGCGTCACGCCACCATTGCGGCGGTGGCGGCCACTGCCGACGCGTTGAGCTCCAACCTGACGCAGATGCAATTCCTCGAGGACGCGCGTAACACAATCCGTCAACTAAAGAAAAAACTGGACGACGACGCTCAGTGAGGATGCGACTCGCGTTGCCAGCTGTCCGGAACGGCACAGACATCGAGCCGGGAGAGGACTAGGCTGTGGAACATGAAGCCACTACTGCTCCTGACACTCGGTGCTGCTGTTGCCGCAAGCGCGTGCACGCCGACGGCGTCGGACACCGCCACCACGACTCTCGATCCGGTGAATGCCTCGGCTGCGCGAACTCCCTCTGCCGCAGTGGTGCGTCCCGCCTATCGTGACGTGACGATCGCCGCCGGCACGACGCTGCCGCTGACGTTGACGAGCTCGGTCGCATCCGATAGCAGCGCCGTCTCGGATGCCGTCACGGCTGAACTCACAAGCCCACTCCGCATTGACGACCGTGACGTGCTGCCCGCCGGTACGCTGCTGTCCGGTATCGTGACAGACGTCGACGACTCAGGCCGCGTGAAGGGACGGGCGATGATCGCGTTCCGTTTCACGTCGCTGCGTACGGGCAACAGCAGGTACGACATCGAGTCGGCATCCGTGTCACGTCTGGCTCCGGCCACCAAAGGTGAGGACGCCACGAAGATCGGCGTCGGCGCAGGCGCTGGTGCCGTGATCGGCGGGATTCTGGGTGGGAAGGACGGTGCGGCGAAGGGTGCAGCGATCGGTGGCGGCGCCGGAACCGGTGTTGTGCTCGCCACCAAGGGACAGGAAGTCCGCCTCGGACCAGGAACCGATGTCACGACGCGCCTCACGGCACCCGTGACGGTGCGAATCAGCAGGAACTAAGACTACCGCGGCTTGAGCGCGTCCTTCAGGAGGATGACTGCGAGCGCAACGCCGTCCCACGGCTCCTTCCCCGGGCTGCCGGTGGAATCGGCGCTCAACGGCATCGCCCCCGTCGCTTGCGGGTCGAGATGGAAGGTGCCGACCAGATAGTCACGCACGATCAATGCACGTGCGCGCGATTGCAGGTACTGCTCCTCGATTGGGCCTTGCTGCGCATAGCCTTCGACCATGAGGACGCCTGACGCAAGGTACTCGAGGTAGGGTCCAATCGCAGAGTCCACAGCGGCCTTGCCCGCCTCACTCAACCGCTCCTTTGCCTGGTCGCCCGGGCCCGACTCCCACAAGGCATCGGATCGAAGCCAGACGCGGACCAGACGGCGATCGCTACCCTTAGTCAGCACCCCCTGCCTGTAGTCCGCAGGTGCGATCTGCGCGAGGTCGAAGTAGCCGCGCTTGTTGAAGAAGCCCCGCACCAGGAAGTTACGTTTGAGCGCGTCCATGTTTTCAGAGAAGCTCGCCATCGACCCGCGTGCATCGTCCATTGTCTGCTTGACGCTCGCGGTCATCCCCTGGACAGCGCCATCCTTCGATTGCAGGCCCTCGAGCGCATCCTTCGCGCTCTGAACCAATTGCTTGGTGTAGGTGGTGGTCTCTTCCGTCTGTTTGGCAATCGTGCTGACGCGGTTGTACAGCTCATCGTCGTTGAGAAGTTTGCCGATCGTGCCTTTGCCGTTGCGGATCCCGTCGGTGATCTGCGCGGCATCGGCGCTGATCAACGCACTGGACGCCGCGATCTTCGTCACCTGACCGGTCACGCCGGTGATCAGCGAGTTCGCGCTCTGGGCGGTATCGGCGATCGCCACGACCGCGCGCTGAACGTCGTCCCGCATGTCGTCAACCACGTCGTTGACTTTCGTGACCGTGTTTCCCATCTGTTCCACGAGCTCGGCGATGTCGAGCGGTTCCTTTCCGGCAATCGTCGCGTTCGCAGTCACGATCGCGGCGGAGTCCGACCCCGTCGTGATGCCCAGATAGTTCCCGCCCACCAGCCCCTCGGTTTCAATCGTCGCCAGCGAGTCGGTGCGCACGAGCTGATGAAGATCCTCGATGATCTGCACTTCTACTTTGAACTTTCCGCTCGGCGTATCCGGCGGAAGAATCTGCGTGATCGATCCCGCCTTGGCGCCGGAGACGCGAACGACGGCACCAGGTTGCAGACCCGTGATCTTCTTGAACTCCGTATACAGCGTGACCTTCTTCGCGAAGGCCATCTGCCGATCGCCAATCATGAAGAGACCCACCGCGAACAGAAGGAGGCCCGCCATCACAAACACGCCGACTCCCGCCATTCTCGCAGGTGATGCCACTAGCCACCTCCCTGTGCACGCATGAACGCCTGAACGAGAGGCTCTTCACTGGCATCGAGCGCCTCTATCGTGCCGCTGGCGAGCATGCGGCCCTGATCCAACACGGTGAACCGGTCACCGATCGCACGCGCGCTCGGTATGTTGTGAGTGACCACGACGAGCGTGGTCCCGCCCTGCTTCGTCTTGACGAGCAGTTCGTCGATCTCGCGTGAGGTCATCGGATCGAGGCCAGCGCTTGGCTCGTCCACCAGCAGGATCGCCGGGTCGAGCGCCATGGCACGGGCCAGCCCGGCCCGTTTCTTCATCCCGCCCGACAGGTTACCCGGCATCGTGTCGAAATCCTCTTCGAGGCCCACGTCCGAGAGCTTCGCCCGCGCGCGCTCGCGAATGTCGGCATCGGGCCAGTCGGTGTGACGACGCATCGGAAACGCCACGTTCTCTCCGACCGACATCGAGTCGAACAGCGCCGAGTTCTGAAAGAGGACGCCCATGTGCTTGCGCACGTCGGCGAGCTGCCGCCCACCGAGTGTCGCGATGTCCTTGTCCTCGACGAACACTCTTCCGCTGTCCGCCTTCACGAGCCCGATGATGTGACGTAGGGCGACGCTCTTGCCGGTGCCGCTACGTCCGAGCAGGCAGAACGCCTGGCCCTTCGGAATCTCGAATGAGATGTCGTCCAGTACCTTCCGCGTTCCGAAGGCCTTGGAGACGTGGTCGAATCGCACGGCGTTCATCCCGACACCACGGGATAGAAAAAGAAGATCAGCTTCACGAGAATCACGTCGCTCAGGATGATGAACACCGACGCCATGACGACGCTGCGCGTGGACGCCTCGCCGACGCCTTCAGTGCCACGGCTCGTCGTGAAACCGAGATAGCTGGACACGACCGCAATAAGGAAGCCGAACACGACGGTCTTCAGCGTGGCGAGGATGAGGTCCGAGTACGTGATGTAGTTGAAGGCGCGCTCGAAGTAGAGCTGCCATGACATACCCGATGCCGCAGCCTCCGCGATGTATCCGCCGAGAATGCCGGCGAAGTCCATCATGATCGTGAGGAGCGGCATCGCGATCATCAGCGCGATGATGCGCGTGACCGCCAGATACTTGAACGCGTCGACGGCGTTGGCTTCGAGCGCATCGATCTGTTCGGTCACTTTCATCGCGGCGATCTCGGCACCGATACCGGCGCCGACGCGCCCGGCCACGAGGAGGCCGGTGATGAGAGGTCCGGTCTCGCGGATGAGCGCGATCGCGAGGGCGGCTGGGATCATGGCCTCGGCGCCGAAGCGCTCGAGCGACGCGCGTGTGTGCATCGAGAGCACCACGCCGACCGCGACGCCCGCGGTGATAATCAGCGGCGCCGAGCGGTACCCGAACTGATACGCATGCCTGAGCAGTTCGCGCAGCTCATAGGGAGGACGAGCGGCTTCGACGACAGCGTGCGCGCCAAACGTCGCGATCGCGCCGGCAAGCTCGAAAACGCCGAGCGCTCGAGAACCAACGCGATCAACGAGCGAGAGCTGCAGCATGAGTGCTACTTCTGTTCATAGGTTCGCTTTCAGAGGTTGGTAAATTTGTTCTGGTCCGAAAGCAGTCCCCAGATCGCCTCGCGCGAGGACACGATGGCGGACGCGAGCATCTGGTCACTGTCCTGCAGCAGCGAGAGCGCTTTCATCAGCAGCAGCGTGTAGGACTGGCGCAGGTCCGACATCGTGCGAGTGGTCTTACCCCCGTAGTGCTCGCGAAACTGTTTCATCAGGTCGTCGACCTGATTCTCGAGAGAAATCTTGGTGAGGGTGCCGATGGCCTTCGTCGCCCGGATCCGCGCCTTCAGCGCGCTCACATCCAGGGGTGCCGCGGCTGGAGTCGCTACGGTCACAGGCGGCGACACCCGCGAGTCAGGTGCGACATCAACGCAGCCAGCGGTGAGCAGCACCAACAGAAGAGCCGTGTATCTGACCACTCAGAGCCACCCCATCAACATGAGAGGAACGAGACATCCTGCACAGCATGCCGCAATTGCTGGCGCGTGTCTGTCCGTTTGGGCACAGGGTGATCGCGCGATTCAAGCTCGCGCGAACAACCTGAGCGGGCTGTCTGGAACGGTACAGCGACCGCCATGCCTCAGCCGATAGGCTTGCCTCCGCCTCAAAGTCCACTAACCAGTGTCGGGAGATTTTCATGCACAAGTACTTCGTCAACAGGCTCGTCTCGGTCATCACGGCGACGACCGCCGTGATGTGGATGTCAGCTGCCGCCTTCCCGTCGGCGCAGCGAAGCGAGACGGAAGGCGTCAAGGAGACCGGGCAGTTCGTGAATGCAGGCGGCGACACATCGAGTGCCGTCGGCAAGGCGAGGCTTCAGGTCCAGAACACGCTCACCGCCTATAACGCGCTCGTGACACAACCGTCGAAAGACATGAAAGGTGACTACAAGAAGCTCTTGAACGGCGCGAAGGACACCGGCGCGAGAGTCGACGACGCACGGGAACGGGTCACGAAGATGGAGGCGGCGGGAAACACGTACTTCGCCGGGCGCGCAGCCGCCATCAAGGGGATTCAAAACACAGACCTTCGCGAGAAGGGGCAGCAGCGGCTCGATGAGAGCAGGAAGGGGTACGCCGGAGTCCTGACGTCGCTTCGCGAGGCTGGCCAGTCGCTCCAGAAGGTGCGGACAGATCTCGACAATCAGATCACGTTTCTTGGCAGCGATCTGACGCCCAGTGCGATGACCTCGCTCAAGCCCGAAGCGCAGAAGTTCAACGAGCGCGGGGCCGAGGCTCTCGGCAAGGTGGATCAGGCGATTGCGACTGCCAATAAGTACTTCGATTCGCTGCGGCCCACCGCACCCTAATCAGGCAATGCATGATGCAGAGCGACCGATCAACCCGGGCGTGTTGGACTACGAGTCACGCGCCCGGGACCGCGAACGGCCTCGAGCATCGTCTACTCCTCGCACGACGCGGCCGCCATCGCCATCGATTGGCCGACGCTAATCGCGACATAACACTGACCCGAGCGGCGGTCCTTGATGAGCAGCGTGTCCGTCCCGGCTACCACTGAACGGCGATCGGGTGTCGCAACCGGCTCATGGAGCAGCATCTGAAAGCGCAATTCTTCCGGGCGGGGCGTCAACACCTGCGCTCGCACAACGGTAACGATCAAGGGCAGCCCGAGCAGCAGCAGCAGCAGCAGGGCCAGCGTCAGGATGAATGTGTATCTGCGTGTGTGCGTCACTTCCACTCCCCCAGTCCATTCGTCCCAACAAGCTTCGCTATTGCAGGTCAGGGCGGCAAGCTGGACCTGGGTTCCTAATCAGCCCTGAGGGCGACGATCGGATCCACCTGAAGCGCGCGACGGGCGGGGAGATAGGCTGCAAGCATCGCAACCGCGATCAGGAACAACGTGGCAAGCGTCAGGGCAGCCGGGTCGGCGGGGGTGACGCTATAGAGCAGGCTGGTGAGCGTATTGGCAATGGCGACTGACGCGCCGAGACCTATCGTCACGCCACCACCCACCAGGAGAACCGTGCGGCGCATGACGAGCCATAGGACATCACCAGGTTGAGCACCGATCGCGACTCGCAGGGCGATCTCGCTCGCGCGCCGCGCCACCCAGAACGCCACGACTCCGTACAATCCCATTCCGGCGAGGAGCAGCGCGACCACAGCGAAGCCGCCAAGCAGCTGCATTGCGAATCGTGGGCGTGACAAGTCCTCGGCGACGAAGTCTGCCAGTGCACGGACGTCCGCAACCGGCTGATTGGGATCGAGCCGTTTGATCACGCTGCTCACGACCGGCGCAAGAGAAGCGGCGTCGCTGGTCGAACGTACGGCCAGCGCGAACTCACGCGTCGGCGCTTGAGGAAACCACCAGTACGCGCTCGACGGAGCATCCGAGGCCAGCCCCAGAAATCGCACGCTGCCCACGATGCCAATCACCCTTCCGGTCAGCAGCTCGTTGTTTTCGCGATGCCACGTGAGATGCGCGCCCACCGCATCCGCATTCGGCCAGTAGCGGCGGGCCAGTGATTCGTCGATCACGAACACTGGTTCGCTCGTCTCGGTATCCTCGCGCCCGGGCAACCGGCCGCTGAGCAGCGGTATTCCCATCGCCTCGAAGTACCGTCCGCCGACGATACTCACCCACGAGAACTTCTGGTCCTCGACCCGCGTCTCGGGACGTCCCTCAATCTCGAACCGATCTGCCGCGCCGCCCCGGCTCATCGGCAGATAGTTGGCGAAGCCGGCCCGCGACACTTGCGGCTCGCCCTCGAGCATGCGAAGGAGTTCCGCACCAAACGAGCGAATCCGATCGTCACGTGCATATGCGCCCTCGGATAACGTGGTCTTCACGGTGAGGACGCGAGTGACGTCGAAGCCAGGTGCCACCCGTGTCAACTCCTGAACGGTGCGGGTGAGAAGACCGGTGCCGGCGAGCAGCACGAGGGCGAAGGCCACTTCCGCAACAATGACCGCGCTGGTCAGTCTCGGATGCCGTGGCCGCACGGCGCCGCGCACGCCGTATGCCGGCGTCCGGCGTCCGATCGCGATGCGGGACAGTGACACGAGCCACATCGATAACGCGGCGAGAACCGTCACGGCACAGGCGAAGCCAAGCGCCCGCGCGTTGACGAAGATGTCCGCCGTTCGCGGCAGGTTCAGGCCAGCAGGAATCACAGCGTGAACCACGCCCGCGCCCCACCACGCCAGCAACATCCCTGCGATGCCGCCAAGACTCGCAAGAACAAGGCTCTCGATGAACAGCTGACGAATCAGGCGACCATGGCTGGCGCCAAGCGCCCAGCGCACAGCGAACTCTCCTTCCCTTGCCACACTACGGCTGATCGCCAGGTTGGCCACGTTCGCGCACGCGACGAAGAGGAGGAGCGTGACGGCTCCAAAGAGAACCAGCAGCAATGGACGCGCGTCGCGCACCGTGGCTTCCAGAAGCGGAAGCGCCTGGACGCGCCAGTCGCGGCTGTAGGACGGGAACTGTTCTTCGATGCGCGCGGCGATGACCACGAGGTCAGCTTGTGCCTGCTCGGGCGTGGACCCGGACGCAAGCCGTCCGACGATGTGGAGGTTGCCTCCCATGCCAACGACATCCTGCGGATCGAGGCGAAGCGATTGCCACAACTCCGCGCGCGACTCGGCAAGCTCGGTTGTACGGATCGCAAATGCCTGCGGCATGACGCCGATGATCGTCCGCGTCGCACCATCGAGCACGATCGATTGGCCGACGACATTCGGATCGCTGCGGAATCGACGTTGCCACAACCCATAGCTCAGGACCACTTCCGGCTCGACCCGGCTCAGATCGCGGTCGGTTGTGAACGTGCGACCGATGAGCGGCGGCATCCCCAGGACGTCGAAGAAATTCGTCGTCGTGTGGTCCGCAAGAACCTGGATCGGCTCTCCTCGGCCGGTCATGGTCGATCGGACATCGTGCCAGCCGGCCAGATCGGCGAACGTGGCGCTTTGGCTGCGCCATTCATCGAGATAGCCCGGCGACAAACGTGCGCCGGACGTCGCGCGAAGCATGACGAGCCGCTCTGGGTTCGGGAAGCGGAGTGAACGGAGCAACACGGAATCCATGATGGTGAACATCGTGGTGCTCGCACCGATGCCGAGCGTCAGCGTCGCGACCGCCGCAAGAGCAAACGCGGGTGCGCGCCTGAGAAGACGCAGCGTGTAGGCGAGGTCCTGTTTCACCTTCGCTCCTCGCCCCATTCTTGCCGAAAAGCGATTCGCCCGTCGCCGCCCGGGGCACGCGCCTTAGACGCCTTGTGTCAGTGGCACCTCAACGCGCCCGACTTCACCGTCGACCGTCACGCGGTAGGTCTTGAGCGGATCCTTTGCCGGACCCTGGAGCACCGCTCCCGTGCACACGTCGAATCGCGAGCCGTGCCATGGGCACGTCACGGTAGACCCGTCGAGTGGCCCTTCGTTCAGTGGCCCCTGCTTGTGGGTGCACGCGGCCTGCGTGGCACAGAAGCCTCCGTTGACGTTGAACACCGCCACGTCCCCGACCAACACGACCGATCCGGGAGGCGCGTCACTGACGCGGAATTCGTTCTCCTTGAGTGGCGCTCGGCCGGTTTCCATGCTGCACCTCCTTCGCGCCCGGGTGTCCAGACGCGTTCGTGCTGGCAAAGACCGGGAAGCCTATCGTGATGTGACAGCCCTTTTTCCGACGCACATGTCACACACCCGGGCGTCGCCCTGTCTTGATTGCCGCAACCACCCGGGAGCACAGAAGGACATGGACACTGCTACAGCAAAGCTGGAGAGCCGCCCGTCTACTCGCATCAATACGCTCGAAAGCCTGCGAGAACATCTGCAGTGGGCGATCGAGCTCGAGCATTTCACGATGCCGCCCTATCTATGTGCGCTCTACTCGCTCGACGCCGTCCGCAACCCGGAAGCCACCGAGGTCGTGACCAGCGTTCTCCTCGAAGAGATGCTGCACATGACACTCGCGGCCAACCTGCTCAACGCCGTTGGCGGACATCCACGACTCGATTCTCCGCGGATGCTGCCGGGCTATCCACGATGCCTGCCACACGGCGATTGCTCATTCGAGGTCCCGTTGCTCCGCTTTGGCCCTGAGGCGCTGGACGTCTTCCTGAAGATCGAGCACCCGGCTGCGCCCGGCGCGCCGCCCGAAGGCGACGCCTACGAGACGATCGGTCAGTTCTACGACGCGATTTGCAAAGGGATGCGCGGGTTGTGCGCGGATCTCGGCGAGCCACGCGTGTTGACCGGCGACCCGGCTCGCCAGATATCCAACGCGCCGTTCCCGGGCGGAGGTCACATCATCGCGATCAGCAGTCTCGAAACGGCGTTGACCGCGCTCGAGGAGATCGTGGAACAAGGTGAGGGCGCCGCGCATGTCGAGGTGTGGGACGGCGATCACGATGACATTCACCCCGACCGCGATCAGGTCGCGCACTACTATCGCTTCGAGGAGCTCAAGTTTGGCCGGCGTTATCGTCGCGGCGACACGCCAAAGTCGGGTCCGACAGGCGACACGATCTCAATCGACTGGGATAGCGTCCGACCCATGCGAGCCAATCCCCGCACCAGCGACCATGCACCGGGCAGCGCCATCCGTCGCGCGCAAGAGCAGTTCAATGATTCCTACTGCGGCCTTTTGCGGTTGCTCGAGCAGACGTTCAACGGTAGCCCGCAGACGCTGAGAACCGCGATCGGCGCGATGTTCCGCCTCAAGATGCAGGCCCAGGCGCTGATGGAGATGCCGACTGAGGATGGGATCACGACCGCAGGTCCGACCTTCGAATACGTGGGTCACGTCGAGTCGTGACGGTTTCGCAACTTCTCGGATCGCCCCCGTCGGGGAAGACACCGTTGCCAAAGCGCGTGCGGCCATCACAGTCTGACCATTGGCAACGGCGTCAGCGGATGGCTTCGGAACCGATCGAAAGTCAACGTGACGAGACGCCAATGGAAGCCGGCACTCGGCCATGATGCGGACAGGCGCGCAAGCAACGGACGCGGAACGCCGAACCCTCTCAGTCCACGGGTCACGTCGATCCAGTCCGCTCGCCGGAATGCATCGATGAGCGAACCTGGATCGGCCGTCGACTTCGTGATCTTGTGATGGTCCGCGATCATCGCTTCGATCTCGGCGATCCAGTCCTCACACCCGCGTGCGATCAGGTAATCGTGTGCGAGCGTGATCGATGGCGCGATGTAGTCGAATGTGCCGTTCGTCCAGATCCCGAGGTCGTGGAACACCGCAGCGACAGCTATCTTCTCGAGCTCACGTCGTCCCGCAAACGCCACGCACAGATTCACGACTCGATACACGTGGTTCCGATACGCGACGAAATCGTCCCCTAGCGCGGTCGCGTGGTGGTGGAGAACGTCGTCGACAGTCGGAATGGAGGTCAGCAGCGCGTCGCCTCCAACAGACGCGTCGGTAGACGTATGCGCCATGCCGCTACTCCTCAAACGGCGCGTTCATCAACAGATCGACAGTCGATATCGGCCGGTACCCGGGCACGAAGCGCTCGCCGAAATCGCGCAGAAAGTTGTCGGAGCTCGTCTCCGGCTTTGCGGCGACGAGGCGGCAGCACGTCTCGGTGAATTGCTCTTTCATCTTGAGACGTGGGAATGCGCTGAGAATGTCGTTCATGTCCGCCGATGGGATGAGCTCGAAGCCGAACCCGCCGTAGTCGAGGCCTATGCCCATCGTGCCCAGGGAGACTTCCGCCTCCTTGTGAAGCGCGATTGATGGCGTCGAGTTGAGCGCGACGAGGTCCCACAGCAGCTGTGCGCGGCGACTCGAGAAGCCTCGTTCGTTGACGAACGAGAGCGCGGCGGCCGCGCCGTTGACCTCGAAGCGATTTGAACCTGACACACCGGCCGTGAGGCCGATGTCATGCAGGATGGTGCCGACTGCGACCACCTCGAGATCACAGTCGATGCCTTTCAACTGCCCAATCTTCGCTGCGAACAGCCACGATCGCATGGCGTGATTGAACAAATAGGGCTCGTAAAGTTTCTGAGCGTATTCGAGCACCTCGGTGATGAGCGGCGAATCAGGCACGCTCACGCCTGCTATCTGACGTGCGTCCAGAATGTCGGCAGTACGCATATCGACTCCTTTCCTTCCAACCACGTGCCCGATCAGTCGCGTGAATCGATAGCGGAGAGGGCGGGATTCGTCCTCGTAGCCCTCTCCGACCCGGGTTACGCCAATTGCCGTTGACTCTGCTGGCAGAACGCGAGCAGGTCGCGGTTGACGATGTCGGCATGCGTAGCGGTGAGCCCGTGCGGCAAGCCCGGATAGTAGATTTCGACGGCGCCCTTGATCAGTTTTGCTGACTTCTTCGCCGACTCCTTGACAGGCACGATCTGGTCGTCCTCACCGTGCATGACCAGGGTCGGGATGTCGAACTTCTTGAGGTCTTCGGTGAAGTCCGTTTCAGAAAAGGCCTTGATGCTGTCGTACGCGTTCTTGAGACCGGCCTGCATGCTCCAGATCCAGAACTGATCCAGCGTGCCCTGCGACACCTGCGCACCAGGCCGGTTCGCGCCATAGAACAGCGGAGCGAAGTCTTTGTAGGCCTGCGAGCGGTCTTTGGCCAGGGCACTCCGCAAGCCGTCGAACACTTCGATGGGGAGTCCTTCCGGATTGGTCGCAGACTTCAACAGGATCGGCGGTACCGCGGCAACGAGGACGGCTCCTGCCAGGCGCTTGGTGCCGTGGCGTCCGATGTAGCGCGCGACTTCTCCGCCGCCGGTCGAATGGCCCACCATCGTGATGTCCTTGAGGTCAAGGGCCTCGATCAGGGCCGCCAGATCATCGGCATACCCGTCCATGTCGTTGCCGGACCAGGCCTGGCTGGACCGGCCATGCCCGCGACGATCGTGCGCCACGACGCGGAAGCCGTGCTGTGCCAGGAACAACATCTGGCCGTCCCACATGTCGGCGTTCAGGGGCCATCCGTGCGAGAGAGTGACGACCGGTCCCTTTCCCCAGTCCTTGTAGTAGATCGTCGTCCCGTCCTTGGTTGTGATCGTGCTCATCGTTATGTCTCCTGAAAAGTGCGGAGCGTGCGGCCCTGCGTTCGTGAAGACCGGGGAGCCCCTCTCGGTGTGACAGCCGGGCGATGTCACAGAACAGCGGCTGATGCGGTCTTAGAGGCGACGAAGGGAGCAGCTCAATGCACTTGACCGCGCGGCGTAAAGCCTTTCGCGTGCTTCATGAGCGAGGGTGTTTCGTGATTCCGAATCCGTGGGACGTGGGCTCCGCTCGCTACCTTCAACACCTGGGATTTCCAGCCCTGGCGACGACGAGCGCCGGCTTTGCGTTCTCGCAGGGACGTCCTGACTCAGACGACGATGATGCCAGCGCTCGCGATCGGAACCTGGCCTACATCGCCAGCATCACGGCTGCCGTCGATCTTCCGGTGAGCGCGGACTTCATGTCCGGGTATGGAAGGGAGCCAGAGGACGTGGCCGAGAGCGTCACTCGGTGCCTCGCAACCGGCGTCGCGGGCCTGTCGATTGAAGACTCGACCGGTGATCCGGCGTCGCCTTTGTACGAGCTCTCGATCGCGGCCGAGCGCGTCCGCGCCGCACGACAGGCGATTGATCGATCAGGTCAGGACGTGCTGCTGACGGCCAGAGCCGAGTGCTACCACGTCGGTCATCCAGACCCCTTCCGCGAGAGCATCCGACGTCTACAGGCGTACGTCGCAGCCGGCGCAGACGTCCTCTTCGCGCCGGGTCCACAGACGCCCGCAGAGATTGAGGCACTCGTGGCAGCGGTCGCGCCACGACCATTCAACCTTCTGGTCGTTCGCGACATTGGCCTGCGCGTGAACGAGATCGCCGCGCTCGGCGTGCGAAGAATCAGCGTCGGCGGCGCTCTGGCGTTGGCGGCATGGACCGGCTTCATGGGCGCCGCGCAGACGTTGAAGTCCGAAGGCAGCTTCGCCGGCCTGGCAAACCTGGTGCCCTACCCCGAGATCAACGGCCTCTTTGCCGCGGACCGGGTCCAGGCGCGTTAGACGCGGAGCGGACGCTTATGCCGGAGTTTGGCTGGGGACTCGATGAACCTGGCCCACAGACCGAAAGCTCGATCGAGCGCGGGTTTCGCCTTCATGGACCCGTGGATGATGAGTGGGGGCGATCGGAAAGTATCGATCCAGACAACGTGGGCGACATCGCCGACGAGGGTCCGGGACATCGCGGCTAATCTTGGTCCTAAGTCCCTGGTCCTTGGTTCTTGGTCGGTTGTCCGATCAGCGTGGCCTGGGCGGTGTGATCTTCAGGGCGCGCAGACGCGACGCGAGCGTCGTCGGATTGATGCCAAGCAACTCGGCGGCGCCGCCAGCGCCGTAGACGCGACCTTCGGCGCGCTCGAGCGCCTTCATCAGATTCGCATGCTCGCGCGCTCGAACTTCGCGGTCCGTCAGGACGACCTCCGGGAGGTCGGGGATCGAGGTCTCTGGGGTTGGCAGATCCGCCAGTGCGATGTCGAGGCGGAGCCGTTCGCCCTTCGACAGGATGACCGCACGTTGAATCACGTTCTCGAGCTCACGGATGTTGCCGGGCCAGTCGTACTGTTGGAGACGCGCGGCGTCCGCCTGTGTCAAGGTGGGCGCCGATATCCGCAGCCTCTTCGACACTTCCGCGATGGCATGAGTCGCGAGCAGAGGGATGTCGTCGGTTCTGGCACGTAGAGGCGGCAACGCGAGTGGGAACACGTTCAGACGGTAGAACAGATCTTCGCGGAACCGGCGCGCGCGGACTGCCTCGGCCAGGTTCTGGTTCGTGGCGGCAACAACCCGCACCTCGACCTTGCGCGTGACGTCCTCGCCGACCCTCTCGTACTCTCCCTCCTGAAGTACCCGCAAAAACTTGGGCTGCAGCTCGAGCGGAAGATCGCCAATCTCGTCGAGAAAGATCGTGCCGCCGTTGGCGATCTGGAAGCGCCCGGGCCGGTCGCGCATCGCCCCCGTGAAGGCGCCGCGCACGTGACCGAAGAACTCGCTCTCGAACATCTCGCGCGGGATGGCACTGCAGTTGACGCGCACGAACGGCCGCTGTGACCGCCGGCTCCGTTCGTGGATCTCGCGCGCAAGGAGCTCCTTGCCGGTGCCGGACTCGCCGGTGATCAGCACCGTCGCATCCGACGCCGCTACGTCGTCAACCTGCTCGAGGACAAGCAGAAGCGAACGGCTGCGGCCCACGATCCGGCCGAAGCTCAACGCGCTGTCGATCTCCTCTCTTAAGTACGCATTATGCGACTCCAGTTGTTGCCGGAGCTTCTCGAGCTCCGAGAACGCGCGCGCATTTGCGACGGCCGCCGCCGCCTGGTTCGCAAACATCCGCAGCCAGCCGAATTCCTGCTCGTTGATCAGTGAGCGGCGAAACACGCCGAGTACACCAAGCGTGTCGCCCCGAAAGACGAGTGGGTGACCCGCAAAGCTCTCGATCGTCTCCTGCCGAATCCACTCAGGATGCGCCCACTGGCTGCACGCGGACACATGAAGCAGCTGTCCGGAGCGATCGTTTGCAATCGCCCTCACAGGAGATGGACAGAACTCCATGTTCGCATTGCCGAGTGGGACTCGCCGGAAGGTGCCATCGACCCGCGACCACTGCTCGCCCCTGAGCGAGGTTCCAGCGCTCGCGGAGAGATGCAGACAGGCCGTCTGATCGGGACAGGCGGCACGCATGCGGCACGAGCCGCACACATCGCCCGGTTCCGTCACCCAGACGCGTACGAGAGCGACGTTGGGCTGCTGCGCTAACCCGTGGACGATCGATTGCAGGACTGCGTCAACCGAACGTTCGCCCGAGATGCGCACCGCGAGTTCCTGCAGAACCTCAAGGTGCACTGGTGTGATTCAAACGAGCATGCATTTCTCCGGCATCAGTTGTCCAGTAACTTTTGGTCTCGATCCCCGCCGGCCAACACACGAGCTCCCGCCATGAAAGTTCCTGCTCCATGAGATCTCGTGGCCCACTCTCGTGAAAACGCGTGGGTTTTGATGCGCTCCTGTGGCGTCAAGGTTGCGATCTATCTGCGTGTCACCCCAGACGATCTCATCGCATCGCATCGGAGACCCATCATGACCAATGCCCCGGGTGTTCCACCTCAACCTCGTTCGAGCGCGAACGATGACGACGACCTCTCGGCATTTCTACGAGCCCGCCCTCGGCTGTTTGCTATTGCGTATCGGATGTTGCGTAGCGCAGCGGAGGCCGAGGACATCGTCCAGGACGTCTGGGTTCGGTGGCAGACCGCCGATCGGAGCCCGGTCCGGAATTCGCTGGCGTTCCTCGTTGCTGCGACTACACGACTGGCGATCAACGTGCTTCACTCCGCCCGTGCGCGCAGAGAAGTCTGTTCAGGCTCATGGCTACCGGAGGTGGTCGACACAACCAGCGATCCGGGCTCGTGGGCCGAGCGCGGCGAGGCGCTGAACGTCGCGATGCAGCTTCTACTCGAGAAGCTCTCCCCAACCGAACGCGCGGCGTACGTGCTTCGAGAGGCCTTCAACTATCCGCACAGGGACATTGCCGCCGTCCTTCAGGTCGAAGAAGCCAACGCTCGGCAGCTCGTCACCAGAGCGCGGGAGCACGTGTCAGGCGGACGGCGCGCGCCCGTGAGTCCGGCCGAGCAGCGGCGCCTGCTCAACGCGTTCGTGACCGCCGCGGGAACGGGTGATCTCGCGAAGCTCGAGAGTCTGTTTGCCTCGGACTGAATCGGCTCTGTCACAAGTCAGTCTGTCGCCCGGTCATAGCGGTACTCGCTCGACAAGATTGCATCGCATCAACACGGAAGGGATATCGATAATGAAACTCGTCATCATCGGCGGTACTGGACTCATCGGGTCAAAGCTCGTGGCCAGACTGAAGGAACAGGGCCATGAGGCTGTGCCGGCCTCGCCGGATACGGGCGTCAACACGCTCACCGGTCAGGGGCTCAAGGAAGTCCTGCAAGGCGCGGCCGTCGTCATCGACGTGTCGAACTCCCCTTCGTTCGAAGCCGCAGCCGTCATGGATTTCTTCACCACATCCACGCGCAACCTTCTGACACACGCCGCCGCAGCCGCGGTGAAGCACTACGTCGCGCTGTCCGTCGTGGGAACCGAGCGCGTACCCGACAGCCCGTACCTCCAGGCGAAGAACGCTCAGGAAACGCTGATCAAGGCTGGCGGGATCCCCTACTCGATCGTGCACGCGACGCAGTTCTTCGAGTTCATCAAGCGCATCGCTGATGAAGCGACGGAGGGAACAACGATTCGGCTGCCACCGGTGCTGATCCAGCCCATGGCGGCTGACGACGTCGCCACGGCTGTCGGGAAGATCGCCGTGGGCGCGCCAGTGAACGGTACGGTAGAAGTGGCGGGGCCTGAACAGTTCCGCTTCGATGAGCTGATCCGGCGGGGGCTGAGCGCACGCAACGACCCCAGACAGATTGTCGTCGACCCGCACGCACGGTATTTCGGTGCCGAGCTCGACGAGCGTGCACTGATTCCTGCCGGCGACGCGCGACTTGGTGAGATCCGCCTCCAGGAGTGGCTCGGAGAGCCGGCATTTCAGCAGCGATAGGAATCTGGAGATCAGTGGACCACATGGGTACACCAATCGCTAATGACACGGCGATCAACAGGCCTTTGAGCGACGCGTCTGTTGATCGCCTCGCATGTCTTCTGCGCCACTGGACCTGGGCCGAGGAAGCACTGACGAGGTTCGAGCGTGAGCTCGCGGCTGGATGGGACGACGACGACGATCCGATGTCGGATCATCCGTTCGGGTCGTATTATCACTGGTGCGCGCTGTTGTGCGCCTTCGCAGAAGCGGCTCTCGATCAGTCGCTCCTGCCGCCGCTGCAGTTGGACGCGATCCGTCAGGACGTTGAAGAGAGTCTGCCGGGGCTGCGAGCGTGTCGCGAACTCCTCGTCGTCATCCCCGCGTCGCTCGAGGAACAGCCTCGCATCAAGGAACTGATCCACGATGACAATCTTTCACGTCTCCGCCGGATCCATCGCGCATTCGGTGATGCGCTGCTTCGGGAGCGGTCGTCGAGAGAGATCGATTCACTGGACGTCTGACAGGGAGACGACGTGGCCGAACGACTGATCGACGACTCGAAGCTCGATGAAGCGCTTGAAGAAACGTTTCCCGCCAGCGACGCGCCGGCCAATACCGTCGAGACGGGCATCCGCATCGGCGATGTACCGGCGACGGCGGTTCCGTCCGTGATCGACAACAGCACGAAGAGCCGCTTCGAGATCCCCGTGAACGGCGAAACGGCGTTCCTCACGTACCAGCGGACGGACGATGCGTTGACGCTTATTCACACTGAGGTCCCGCCCGCATTCCGCGGTGGTCATCTGGGTAACACGTTGGTCGAGGCCGCGCTTCAGTCAGCGCACTCCGCAGGATTACGCATCATCGCCGTGTGCCCATTCGTGAGGGCGTACATGCGCAGGCATTCGCGGTCACGATAGGTCGCGGCTCATCAGGCTCTGCAGTTCATTCACGGGCTTACCCTATTCTGGGGATTCAGTTGCTGCGCTGGCTGCTTGATACTGCGTGTCCTTCCAAAGGGGGCCCGCAATGCGACAGCAACTGCTGAGAGTGCTTCTGCTATCCGCGCTGACGGCGTCAGTGCCGTCCATCGTCCATGCACAGGCACTCGCTGGTGTCGTGAGAGATCCGTCTGGCGCAGTTCTTCCGGGAGTCACGGTCGAAGCGGCGAGCCCGGCACTGATTGAAAAAGTGCGCTCGGTCGTGACCGACGGTACCGGACAGTACCGCATCGTTGATCTGCGGCCCGGCAACTACAGACTCACATTCACGCTGCCTGGATTCAACACAGTGGTGCGAACGGGCATCGAGCTGACTGGATCCGGCACGGTCACTGTCAATAGCGAGATGTCTGTGGGTGGACTCGAGGAGACGGTGACTGTGGCGGGTCAGACGCCGGTCGTCGATGTGCAGAGCGCCACTCGACAGGCCGTGTTGAGCGGAGAATTGGTGGCCAGCGTACCGGCCGCGCGAAGCTGGAATGGTCTGCTGCTGCTGATGCCGGGAGTGACGGGCACTCCCAACTCGATGCAGCTCACGCCGTCGATGATCACGTTCGGCATCCACGGTGGTCCAACGAGCGAAGGCCGACTCCTGGTCGGAGGAATGAACGTCGGCGCATCGCGCGGTGGTGGCGGCGTGTCGGGCTACCAAGTCAATACCGGGAACGTCGAGGAAGTGACGTTTGCCACCTCTGGCGGTCTCGGTGAAGTGGAGACCGGCGGACCGTACATGAATATCGTCCCCAAGACAGGCGGCAACGACTTCAGCGGCGCATCGTCATTCTTCTATTCGAACCGAGACTTGCAAAGCAGCAACTTCACGGAGGAGTTGCAAGCTGCAGGTTTGAGGTCGCCCGGTGATCTGCTCGAGTTGTGGGATGTCGACTTCAGCCTGGGCGGCCCGATCAAGAAAGACAAGCTGTGGTTCTTCGCGGTGCTGCGCAACCAGGGCAACTCGTCGTCGGTGCCAGGCATGTACGCGAACCTCAACGCCGGCAACGCGGGGGCGTGGACGTACGAGCCGGATCTCTCGAGACCGGCGCGTACCGCGGGCAAGACGCGATCAGGTGCTGTGCGGCTGACGTGGCAGATCAATCCCAACAACAAACTCACCGGGTTCTGGGACGAACAATGGGGATGCTCAGGCGCGAGCTGGCCAGGTTCACCCGAGGGTACGGCGTGTCGTGACAACACCGACGGCTGGATCATCGGTGGAGGTGCGACGGCCGCGCCCGAAACCTCGACCTACTCGACGCCACCCAACCGGATCACACAAGTGAACTGGGTGGACACGTTGTCGAACAAGGCGTTGCTCGATGTCGGATGGAGCGCCTACAACAACAGGTGGGGAGGCGGAGCGGCGCCGGGCAATCCCACCACGAACCTGATCGCCGTGTCGGAACAGGGTGGAACTATTCCTGGTCTGTGCTACCGCTCGTACAGTCCCGCGTGCGGCGACAAGTCGACGGGGTGGATCTCGTCGAACACGTGGAAGGCGCACTTCTCGTACGTGACCGGCGCGCACAGCATGAAGATTGGCTACAACGGCCTGTGGAACTACGACAGCCAGGAATCCAACCCGGCGCCTCCCGACGCCGTTCAGTATCGATTCAACAACGGGATCCCAAACCAGATCACCGAGTTCTCCGGCGTGTTCGGAAGTGAGTGGCGAACGCGCTTCGACGCCGTGTTCGTCCAGGATCAGTGGACGCTGAATCGACTGACACTGCAGGGCGGCCTCAGGTATGACCACGCGTGGAGCTACTACCCGAGCGCGCGGATCGGCGGCACGCGGTTCTTCCCCACCGTGACGACGATCGGCGAGGCCGACGGTGTGAACTTCCACAACATCAGCCCGAGAGTCGGCGCGGCCTACGACCTGTTTGGGACGGGAAAGACCTCGCTGAAGGCCAACTGGGGCCGGTATCTCTATCCTGCGCAGAACGGCGGCATCTTCACCGGCGCCGCGCCGACGTCGCAGATCGCGACCCGCGCCGATCGCAGTTGGACCGACGCGAATCGCAACTTCTCTGCCGATTGCGATCTGTTGAATCCGAATGCGCAGGACTTCCGCTCGACCGGCGGTGATGCGTGCGGCCGGGTGGCCAACACGAATTTCGGGACGCTGAATGCAGGTCTCAGCTACGCCGACGCGCTACTCAATGGCCTCCGTCCCTGGGACACGCAGGTCGGCGTGGCGCTTCAGCACGAGATTCTTCCGCGCATCTCTGCGGAAGTGCAGTTCAACAAGCGCTGGTGGTACGGACAGTACATCACGCGCAATCTCGCCGTGAATGCGTCCGACTTCACGCGCTACGACATCACCGCGCCGAACGATCCGCGGCTCCCGAATGGCGGTGGCTACGTCGTCTCCGGACTTCACGACGTCGCGCCCGCACTCTTCGGGGTCGTTGACTACCAGGTACAGCCGGCCAGTGACTACGGCGACTACAAGCATCACTGGAACGGTGTCGACTTCACCGTCAGTGCACGCACGCTGAATGGGCTGACACTGCAGCTGGGCACGAGCACCGGCCAGACGGTGATGGATTTCTGTGCGGTTGCGGAGAAGGTTCCCGAGAGCCTCGTGCCGCCGCAAACGGTGACGATCGGCGTCTCGATTCCCGGCCCCAGCGCCTTGGGCGTCAACCAGGCAGGCGCGATGCCACTGCAGTACTGCCACCTGGCATCCGGATTCCTCACGCAGTTCCGCGGCCTCGGGACGTACCTCGTGCCCAAGGTGGACGTCGAAGTCAGCACGACGTTTCGCAGTAACCCCGGCGTGCAGTTGGCCGCCAACTACAACGTGCCGGCCGCCGTCGTGGCGCAGTCGCTCGGCCGCCCGCCATCAGGCGGCGTCGCGAATGTCACAGTCAATCTGGTCGAGCCGGGGACGTTGTATGGGGATCGGGTCAACCAACTCGATCTGCGTGTGGCGAAGCTGGTGAGGTTCGGTCGCACCCGAACGAAACTCCAGGTCGATTTCTACAACCTGCTGAACGTGTCCACTGTGCTGACCTACAACCAGATCTACAGCCCCGTCACGACAACGTGGCTGGCCCCGCAGGACGTGCTGGACGCGCGAGTCGCGAAGATTGGCGTCACCGTCGACTTCTGATCGACTGAACGTCATCGCACTCGAGTTGATCATCGCTACACGAGACGCTGAGGAGAACCCGACTCCTCAGTGTCCCGGTGAAGCGCTCTATCAGGCCCCGCGATCAGAAGGCGTACTGAACGCCGAACTCCATCAGCCTCGGCCGCAGGATCAACGTCGGGTAGAGGTACGTCGGGCCCGCTCGCTGGTTCCACGTCTGGGTGGTATTGGCGTTGAGCAGGTTGAAGAAGTTCACGCGCAGCGTCACCCGCTGTCTCTCCAGCACTTCGAATGACTTGTCGAGACGCAGATCGACGTAGCTCGTCGTCGGCAGCTTCAGCGTTCCCAGCGGATCTGTGTTGATGACGAAGGTTGGAATCTGCGTGCCGCCGCGGAGGAGCACCTGCCGCGACTGCGGCGCTCCGCTCTCGCTGTTGAAGTTGGCGGATGCCGCGATGCCATACGGCAGGCGATAGAACCCCGAGACACGGAACGTGCGCTGCGTGGATTGATCACCGGTGTTGATCTCGGCGTTCGGGTTGTACTCGGCGGCGCGATTCAAGGGATGCCCGACCACCGCATCGTTGAACGTCGCCGTATAAGACGCCAGGAACTGCCAGTTGTCAGAGATCCGCTTGACGACCTGCACGTCGATGGCGGTATGTCTCTCCGACGATTTCGGATCGTTGATGATCATGAACTTCTCGAAGTTCCGACCTCTCAATGCCGCCGGATAGTCCCAGTACGTCAGCAGTCTGCCGGGATCGTCGGCATTGCCTACGATTCCGTCATTGCCAGGATCCGGGCTGCTGATCGGGATGTTGTAGGCCTCGTACGGCCGCAGGATGTTCAGGAGCCGCTGTTCGTTGAACGTGCGGATATGGACGCCTGATAGTCGAACGGCGAAGTTGCTCCCGAGTTGTCGCTCGAGAGTCAGGGCGAACTGGTCGGTGCCCATCGGCTTCTCGTCGGGATTGCTCACCCCAGGTGCCGGCGTGCTGCTGATGAAGTCCGGCCCGTTCGGATCGTCGTTCACTTCACCGGGGTCGTACAGGCGGTTGCCATTGAGGTCACGCCACCGATAGGTGGACGTCACCGAGGCAAACGGGTTCGTCATCTGGTTCTCTTCCATGAACCGCTGTTTGTAGAACCGGCCCCAGCCACCTTTGAGCACGGTCGTCCCGCTGCCCGTGATGTCGTACGAGAAATACAGGCGTGGTGCAAACGACGTGAGCGGCTGGAAGGGAATCTTTTCAGTGCACGCAGCCTGGGTGAACGACCATGGGCCCGCCTGACGGCATTGCTTCGGAACGTTCGCCGTGTCGTGCTCGAAGCGGCCGCCCAGTTCCAGCGTCAGTCGCCGCGCGATTGTCCACGTGTCGCCGCCATAGACAGTCGTGAACCCCACGTTGTTCTGCGGTATGGCTGGATAGTTGTACAGCTCGATCTGCGTCGGCGTGCCAACCTGCCCCGTTGCGCCACCGGTGAAGATCAGGCGGTACTGTCCGGCGGCTCCCCGGTCTCCGTTCCCCTGGATGAACCTGTTGGGCGAGTACTCGAACCCCGCTTTGAACTCGTGGTTTCCCTTGAACAGATCCGGCTTGAAGTAGGTGGCTGTGGCCTTCGACGTGTATCGCCAGATGTCGTTCCAGCTGCCGCCGTTGGGGCTCTGACCATCCTGCCATTGCGACGTCAGATCGAATCGCGAGGGTCTGCCACCGCCGTGGCTCTCATCGTTCCCCATCCGAATCTCGAGCCCTTGCGGTACACCTGCCTGGGTCGCCGCGTCGGTCGATCCCACGAAGTTCGCGTTCTGACCGCCCGTCCATGTCCAGCGTCCGAAGAGGAATGACATCACCAGAGAATTGCCGCGCACTTCCTGCCACTCGGCTTTCCACGTCGATGCGCGAATAGGCGGGATCCGATCGAGGCGCGATTCCCACGCCTGGAATCGCGTCTGCGTATCAGCGTAGTGATACTTCTGCACCCACGTATTCCAGAAGACCAGCTTGCTTGCCTGCCGCAGTTGGTACGAGATCTTCTGGTTGGTGATGATCTCGGCCTTGTACCCGTTTCCCGGCGACCCGTCTGGCTTGAACACGCCGAGCTGAATGACGTCCTGTGGACGATACCGGGCGCTGCCGTAGAACCACAACTTGTCACGGATGATGCGACCGCCGAGATCGCCACCTTGATCCGTGCGACTCAGTAACGGATTTCCATCCGTGATGCCCTGCGCGCGCAGCTCATCGTCCACGTTCGAGCCCTCAGTGTGCTGGCTCGAGTAGGCGTAACTTGCGCCACCGTGGAATTCGTTGCCGCCAGACTTGAGCAGCATCGACAGCGCCGGACCGCGCGATGGCACGTCAGGGCCATTGCTGATGGTCTGGACCTTGGCTTCTTCCATCGCGTTGTAGTCGAAATAGTTTCCGCCCTGGGTCTGGATGCGCGAGTCGCTCGTCACCAGGCCTTCCATCACCATGAATGACTCGATCGGCTGTCCGAAAGAGCTGAACTCTGGCGTGTCGCCGACCGTTCCGCCACCGACATCCAGACGTCCAGGTGCGCGCACGCCTGGTGCCTGCACCATCAAGCTGATCGCGCCATTGCGACTCGTTGGTGTCAGCTCCAACGTCTCGCGCGTGAACTGCGTACTGGCGGATGTTGCAGTGACATCTACAACCGGCGCGGCACCCGAAACCGTCAGCGTCTCCGTCAGCGTGCCGAGCTTCAACGTGATGTCGAGCCGCACTGTTGCGCCGAGGTCGAGCCGGACGCCTTCCTGGCGCATGCTCGAGAAGCCGTCAAGTTGGTACGACACGGTGTATGTGCCAATCGGCAGCGGTGTGATGCGGTACTCGCCCTGGACGTTGGTCACGTCGCTCACTTGCTTGACCTGTAGAACGGGGCTGGTCACCGATACGGTCACACCGGGCAGGATCGCGCCGCTCTCATCGCGGACCTGGCCAATGATTGCCGACAATTGCTGGGCAGCGGCGATGTTCGCCAACGCCAGCGTGACGAGCACCACGACGATCGCGATCGATCGGGGACGACGTACCGTGACCGACGGAAGACTCATAAGGCGCTCCTTCGAACGGCTCGTTCCTGACGTTTTCCTATGGATCGGAAAGGAACCGTGCGCCAACGGTCATGGCGGCCAGCTCCGAGGGACGCGACGGGGGGGATCGCCGACGTAAGTTCGGGCGTGATTCTACAGGCGTGTCACGCTGCGTGACCCTGCCCATTTCTTGGTAGTGATCAGGATCAGCTAGCGCTGCGCATCACGCGATCGAGTGCGCACCGGCTACCACTGCCCGGCACATGGCGCGATACCTCGCATGAGTGACGTCGCCGTCACGCGTGAGCGTGATGCGCAACCCGATGTGCTGCCGTACTGTGCCTGACCATCAGGACCGCATCGACACCTATCGACCTGTTGGTCACAAGGAGAGCACCATGAGCGTCACAATCGAAACAATCCCGTCGGCGAACAGCACAGGTGCGCCATACGTAGCGGCAAACTTTGCGCCGCTCAAGAGCGAGGTCACATCGTTTGATCTCGAGGTGATCGGCCATGTCCCTGAAGAATTGACAGGCCGCTTACTTCGGATCGGTCCCAATCCGATCGATGACCTGGACCAGGTGCGCCTGGCGCGTCACCACTGGTTTGCAGGTTCGGGCATGGCGCACGGCCTGCGGTTGCGCGGGGGAAAGGCGGAATGGTTCCGCAGCCGCTTCGTCCTCGACCGGAACGCCGCCCGGGTCTTGAGCCGCAAGTCGCTCCCGGGGCCTGGTGAAGGCACGCGTGACGGCAACGTCAACACAAACCTCATGAACGTTGGCGGCAAACTGTGTGCGGTCGTCGAGGCCGGCAGCATCCCTGTCGAACTCGACTACGAGCTGACGAGCATCCGCCGGACCGATTTCGATGGGACGCTCGAGGCCGGATTCACCGGCCACCCGCATTTCGATCCGATCACGGGCGAACACCACGCGCTGGCCTACGAACCGTTCCAGCCGGTCCGCTACATCTCGGTGGACCGCGATGGGCGAGCCACGACCAAGGCACGGATCGCGCTGCCGCACATTCCGCTCATCCACGACATGGCGTTCACGCAGTCCTTCATCGTCGTGCCCGACTTCCCGGTGACGTTTCAACCGGAGCTCTCGCACACGGACTTCCCCTGGCTCTGGGACGAGCACCGCGACTCCCGAATCGGGCTGTTGCCGCGCAACGGCGACGTGTCGCGCATCCAGTGGTTCGCCGCGCCGCGCTGCTTTGCCTTCCACTTCGCCAACGCCTACGACGACGGCGATCTCACCATCGTCGACCTCGCGAAGCATCCGCGGATGTTCTTCACCGATCAGAACGGCCCGAACGAAGGCGCGCCCATGCTGGTCCGGTGGACACTCCATCGCCCGTCCGGAAGATTAACCGAGACAATCATCGACGACCGCGGCGACGAGTTCATGCGGATCAACGGACGCTATAGCGGACAGGCGTATCGTTATGTCTACAGCGCGCACTGGGGCAACGACGTGACCTTCGGCCCGGCGATGAAGCACGACATGCATCGCCAGACGACCGAGGTTCACGACTACGGTCGCGGCCGGATGACGTCGGAGCCGGTCTTCGTGCGGAAGTCGGGCGCCACCGCGGAGGACGAAGGCTGGATCATGTCCTACGTGTATGACCCATCACGCGACTTGAGCGACGTCGTGATCCTCGATGCGCAAGACTTCGCCGGCGATCCGATCGCGACGATCCGCCTGCCCGTTCGTGTGCCGTTTGGCTTCCACGGAGGCTGGGCGCCGGACAGGATCACTGTCGTCGAATAGGGCGAAGCGGCTCGAGTCCTCTGTCCACTTGACGCGGACGCTTATATGGGTCGTTGTTGGAGGAATGAGTCGACGCGCGACCGGAACTGCCAGACAATGTGAACGGAGGCGCGTCATCACAACCTTCATTCAACGACTCATCGGGGCCGCGACACTCGACGGTCGCACGTACGAAGAAGTCGAAGCCGATAGGAACGCGACTGGCCAGGCTGCCTTGGTAGTTCTCCTGAGCAGCGTGGCGGCTGGCGTCGGGTCGGTTGGGGCCGGCGTATTCGACGTGCGGGGAATCGTCGTCGGGACGCTCGGAGGATTAACGGGATGGGTGGCGTGGGCAGCACTGACGTACCTGATCGGGACGCGCGTGCTGCCAGAGCCTCAGACTCGCGCCAACCTGGGCGAACTGCTGCGCACGCTGGCATTCGCGGCAACACCGGGCCTTCTTCGGGTCGTTGGCGCCATTCCGATATTGAGGTGGCCAGCATTCTTCGTCACTGCCTGCTGGATGCTCATCGCCACGGTCGTCGCTGTGCGTCATGCACTCGACTACACGAGCACCGCTCGCGCTCTGGGAGTCTGCGTGCTGGGATGGGCGTTTTCGCTGGCGATTGCCGCCGGCCTGGGCATCCTCTTCGCGACACCAGTGTCGTAACGAAGCGGCTGCGTGCGAGGAGAAAGAATCACAGGATCGGGCGGTCGCCGAACGCGCGTCTGAACCCGCTCTTGACCTTCGGCGCGATGAGGGGCGCCGCGGTCAGAACCAACAAGCCGATCGGCAGCAGGCCTCCGTGTGCCAGGTCGTAGTCGGATGCAATCCGCGTCCACGATGCCTGCGCCACAAACCGACCGAACACAATCTCAAATGTCAGAGTCAGGACGAGCCACACGATCCCGACCCACGCCGCTTCACGGGCGTTCGCAGGCCGGAGCCAGCCAATAAACATCGTCGCAACAAGGACGACCAGGATCGAGCCCGTAAACACCGCTACCTGGCGGGCGTGAAAGTCGCCGATGACTGGCGCGAGGAACCAGGTGCGCGCGATGCCATGCAGCACTTCCACGAAGATGATGCAGACCCAAACGGCGAGACCCCTCAACACCGTCCTCATGGATCCGCCTGCCATTTCGCCGTTTGTCCCCGTCGACAGAAACGTCGCGACAGCGTGGTCGCCGTTATGTCGTCTCTCAGACAGCGGCCGCAGAAACAACCGGCGGCTCTTGCCGAGCATCGGGCGCCATGTCCCGTACGGTCAGCACCGGGCACGGGGCCTTGCGGACCACGCGCTCTGCAACGCTGCCCATCAGGGCGTGAGACACAC
>Ga0310810_10000513_pt1 | contig 39325 bp, 31 predicted proteins | sample NCmetagenome_FD_207641 | JGI IMG/M metagenome (GOLD analysis project Ga0310810, IMG submission 207641) | Soil microbial communities from experimental microcosm in Duke University, North Carolina, United States - NC | ecosystem: Engineered > Artificial ecosystem > Soil microcosm > Unclassified ...
CGGCCAGGAGCCGCTGGTTCACTCGCTTGAGCTGCTCGTCGCGGACGGTCCGGTCCATTAGCAGCTGAATCAGCGCGGGATATGCCTCGAACGAGCCGCCGTTGGGCGAGTCGGTGGACAGCACCACCCGCCACGGATCGGTCGCCAGGAGGAAAAGCTCGAGCCCGACCGCCCATTGGAGCGAGGACACGGCGGCCCGCTCCTCGTAGCGGTAGGGGATGATCCCGCACCCGGTTTCCAGCTCCACGTCGATATTGGTCCACTTCCGCCCGCTGCTGGCCTGGAGCAGGTACTGCGCGGGACCGTCCGCGCTGAGCGTGGTGGCCGGCCCGAACATCACCTGGCCGACGTCCACGCTGACGTGCGGATCGCCGTTCACCCGCTCGATGACCTGCCTGGCCGCGGAGCTCCAGGCGCCGGTCTTGCCCTCGGGACCGCTGCCGTAGCAGTGAAACTGCAGATGGGTGAAGTGGGCCCGCCGCCCCGACAGCGCATCCATCGTCGCCAGCGTGGTCGTCGAGTTGCTCGGCTGGCCCAGGTTGTTGCAGTGGATGTGCACCGGGTGAGGCAGCCGGAGGGTGTTGGCGGCGTCGGCGAGCGTCTCCAGGATGGCCCGCGGCGTCACCCGGCTCGAGCCCAGCGCCTCGTCGATGGCGGTCAGGTTCCGCTGCCCCGACTTCCACGCCTGCACGCCGCCGGGATTCACGATCTTGATGGCGTACCCGCCGGTCGCTTCGAGCATCCACGCCGCGTAGTCGCGGGCCCGGTCGCGCTCGCCGGCGTCAACCTGGCGGAGCAGGTAGTCGTCGTTCCCCAACAGGATGTAGAACCCGCCATCCACGATCGGAGTGTCGTCGAACTCCGCGTGGGTGTGCCGAGCGGTGCTCGGCGCGACCGCGGCGTCGAACACGGTGGTGTAGCCCAGCCCGGCGTAGCGGTAGCCGGTGGTGAACGTGCTGGGCAGGGTGCCGCCGGTGCCGGAGCGGCCGGGTGAGACCCCCGGCTCCAGCGCCGGAGCCGCCACCGGACTCGCCGAGTGCTCTTCCACCAGCAGGCGCCGGGCGTGATTGCATGCCGAGCTGGCGACGTGGCTGTGGATGTCCACGCCGCCGGGCATCACGATCATGCCGCGGGCGTCGAGCGTCGGGGTGCCGGACGGCAGCTCGGCCACGATCCGCCCGTCGTCGATGCAGATGTCCCGCACCTCGCCGTCCACGCTGTTGGCGGGGTCGTGGACCGTGCCTCCGACGATGCGGAGCCGCGCGCCGCTCATCGTGGCGCTCCCGAAGCGGTGGCGACCCGCGCCAACAGGTCGCGCAGCAACGCTTCCGCCGAGCGCGGGCCCGGGAGAGGCGCCTGCAGTGGCAGGGGGATGTCGTCCAGCCGGTAGCCGAGGCCGGCCTCGTGGATTCCGGCGACTCCGGTGTCGATGGCGATCGTGGCGGGAAACGGAGCGGCGCTCGCCCGGGGGCCGATCACCACCACCGGAACCCGCTGCACGCTTGCGCGCAGCGGGTCGGACAGGCTCTCCGGGGCGCCGACCACCAGCACGGCCGAGGGCGAGGACCCATCGGCGCCGGCGGCTCGCCGGTGGGGTTGATAGCGCGGCGCGCCGCGGGAGAAATCGACCGCGAAGGGGAACCCCGTCTGCCAGGTGCTCACCGCTTCGGCCCCGTTCCGATTGCCGCCGGCTCGCAGGGTGCTGAGCGCCGCGCGGGTTGGACCGTTGAGCGCCTGGGTCAGCCCGATCAGCCCCTCGATCCGCTCCGGGGTACGCCGCTCCGCGGTCGGCTCGCCGTCATGCACGATGGCCACGTACTTCGCATGGGTCAGGCGACCCGCCAGCTCGGCTACGCCGGGCGGCAGCGCCTCCCCGCCCAGGTGTCGGCCCTGCAGTCCGGCGCGAAGCTCGGCCAGCGCGAGCAGCTCCTGGTCCGGAGTCAGGACGAGCCGGAGATCGGCGTCGGCCGGACCGGCGTCGCCGCCAACGGTGACCGACACGACGGTTCGGGGGTGGTCGCCGGCGGCCAGGTGGAGGGCGCGAGAGGCGGCGGCGTACCGGCTGCGGTACCGGGGATACCGACGGTCGGGGTCCACTGCCCAGTAGACCACGAGGTCGGCCCGGTTCCGGATCTCGCCCAGCGTCGCGGTCGCGCGCCCACGGCGCTGCGCGGCCAGGATGCCGGCGGCAGCCGGCTCGGAGATGACGCTGTCCGTTACGGCGCCCAGCGCGTCGGCCAGGGCGAGCGCAGCCCCGTACGCCGACGCCGTGAGCTCGGCCCCCAGCACCACCACCAGACGGCCGCGCGCCTCGCCCAGCAAAGCCGCCGCGCGGTCGACGGCCCGCTGGACGTCGGTCGGCTTGCCGTCGACCAGTACCCCGTCCGGCACCTGCCCATCGCCGAACCAGGCGATGCCAAGCGGACAGGCGCGCTCGGCCGCGGTGATGCGTCCCTTGGCGATCGTGAGCACGATGTCGTCACAGGCGCAGCCGCACCCGAGACAGGTGACATGGCCGACCTGAGACGGCGCGGCAGCCCCGCCTCGGCGAGGTGAAGGCATCAGCGGTCGGTACGGTAGGTCGCGAGCGAACGAGCCGGCGGGCGGAAACCGGCGCAGGGCGAAGTGGAGAGGCGATGGAGCGCGAGGGCGGTCATCTCAGCGCTCAAGATATAGTCCGCCGGTCAGCGCCGCGAGACGCCCAGCAGGTCGAGCATCTCATCTACGCTGGTGAACTTCTCCCGGGGTTTGCCCTTCGGGGCGCCGCGACCGATCTCCGCCTGGTCGATGGCGATCCAGTCGTCGTAGCTCACCACGCGGCGGCCGTCGCTGCCGGCCAGCGCGGGGATCGCCTCGGCGCCGGGCTTGGGCGGGGCGTCGGCCGGCACGTCGGCCAGAAGGGAGGCGACGGTGGCCACGCTGCACGGCTTGTTGGTGCCGATGATTCCGGTGGGGCCCCGCTTGATCCACCCGCAGGCGTAGAGTCCTGGCACGATGGCGCCGGCGGCGTCGATGATACGGGCGTCGCGGGTGGGAAACACACCCTGGCGGGCGTCGAACGGCACTCCGGCCATGGCGGTCCCCTTGTAGCCGATGCTGCGGAAGACCAGCCCGGCCGGCAGCTCGACCCGATCGCCCGTGCCGCGGGCGCTCTGCTCGAACGGAGGTCCGCTCAGCCGGTTGCGCTCGAACACGACGCCCTCCACCCGGTCCTGTCCGACGACCTCGACCGGACTCAGAAGGAAGCGGAAGACGATGTGCCGGCGGCGCCCGCGGTCGGGCCGGGCCGCGAAGTCGCGCAGGATCTCGACGTTCTTCTTGGCCGCGGCCCCGCGCCGCTCCTCGAACTCGGCCAGACTCTCCGGGTTGAGCGCCAGCTCGGCGGGATCCACGATCACATCCGCATCCTCGAGGTCGCCCAGCTCGCGCAGTTCCTTGGCGGTGAACTTCGCCTGCGCCGGGCCGCGCCGGCCAACCACATGGATCTCCCGCACCCGGCTGGCCGCCAGCGCTTCCAGCGCGTGTTCGGTGATGTCGGTGTGGCGAAGCTCGTCGACCGTCTTGGCCAGGATCCGGCACACGTCCGCCGCCACGTTGCCCTGGCCCACGATGACCGCGACCTCCTGACTGAGGTCGAAGGTCCGATCGCGGTAATCGGGGTGACCGTTGTACCACCCCACGAATTCGGTGGCGGTGTAGCTCCCGGGCAGGTCCTCGCCGGGCACCCCGAGCCGCCGATCGCTTTCCGCGCCGGAAGCGAAGATCACGGCGTGATAGGCCTGGGCAAGCGCCTCGATCGGGACGTCCCGACCCACGGTGACGTTGCCGTAGAAGCGGAACCCCGGAGAGCGCGCGATGCGGTCGTAGACCGCGATGGCTTCCTTGAGTTTCGGATGGTCGGGCGCCACGCCGAACCGAACCAGGCCGAACGGCGCAGGGAGCCGCTCCAGCATGTCGACCCGGACATCCCGGCCCGACTTGAGCAGCGCTTCGGCCGCGTAGAAGCCGCTTGGCCCTGCGCCCACAATGGCGACCCGCAACGGGGCACCCTGCGACTCCGGCACGCTCACACGCTCCTCCTGGACACGGCAACGACACCCCGGACGCGCCGCCGATCGGCGGCGCGCCGGCCCGGAGGGCCGCCCATCCCCCACGGGTACCTTTCGAGGCCCGCGATGTCCCCTTCCTCCCGCCTGCTGATCGTGGCCGTTTCCGGCCGTGCCCTGGCGCAGTCCGCCGGGCGCGCGGGGTATCGTCCCGTGGTGCTCGATCTCTTCGCCGATCGGGACACTAGGGCCGCGTCGTTCACGAGCCGCCCTATCGCCGTACCCGGTACGCTGCGCATCGACCCCGCTCGGCTGCTCGATGCTGCGCGCGCGCTGGCGCCGGGATCGGACTTGGTGTACGGCTCCGGATTCGAAGGACGCCCCAGGCTCATCCAACGGCTGAGCCGGGGGCGCGCGCTCTACGGAAACACTCCCGCTGCCTTGGCCGCCCTCCGGAGCCCTGCACGATTCTTCCCTTTGCTCCAGCGCCTGGGTATCCCACATCCGGCGGTTCGGCTCACTCCGCCCGCTCGACCGAACGGCTGGCTGATGAAGCGGCCCGGCACGGCGGGCGGCACCGGGGTGCTTCCCGCGGGCGCGGCATCAGCGGCCAGGGGCGATTACTTCCAGCGCCTCGAAGCCGGTGACTCGCTGTCGGCCACGTTTCTCGCGGACGGTCTCCGCGCCACAGTGCTGGGCTTCAACCGGCAGTGGACGGCGCCCCGGCCCAGACGACCATACCTGTACGGCGGTGCGGTCGGAGGACTCACGCTTCGGCCTCGTCTCCGACGGGAGATCGAGGAGGCGCTCGACGCCCTGGTCGCCGAGACCGGTCTCGTCGGTCTCAACGGTCTCGACTTCATCCTGAAGAACGGCCAATGGCTGGTCCTCGAGCTCAACCCCCGGCCTACGGCGACCTTCGAGCTCTACGATCCGGACTATCCCGGTGGTCTCTTCCAGTGGCACCTGCGGGCCTGCCGGGGGGAGCTGCCGATTCGCGCGGCCGCACCTCGGGCGGCGCGGGCCCACGCGGTCGTCCACGCCCTCGCCGAGACAGACGAGGGGTCGATGAGGTTTCCCCGGTGGTGCCGCGATCTCCCGACCCGCGGGACCCGCTTCGCGCCGGGAGACCCGGTCTGCACCGTGCACGCCACCGCGTCCGATGTCGCCGGCGCGATGGCCCTGCTGCGGCGTCGTCTCCACGCCTTTGGCCGGGCACTCGGCCGGCGCGCCGCGTGAGCCGGCCACTGAGGGTCTTCGCCTTCGAGTTCTTCAGCGGTGGAGGCCTGCTCGGGCAGCCACTGCCGCCGAGTGTCTCGCGCGAAGGCGACCTGATGCTCGGTACGCTGGTCGAAGAGCTGGCGGGCATCGAAGGGGTCGACGTCTTCGCGAGCCGCGATCCCCGGTTGCCGCCTCTGGCGGGGTGCGAGATACTGCGACCTCTGGCCGGGGAGACGCCGGAGGCGCTGTTCGCCCGCGGTGTTGCCGCTGCCGAGGCGGTCTGGCCGACCGCGCCCGAAAGCGGAAGAACCCTCGAGCGTCTGGCGGCGGCGGTTTCCGCAGCGGGCCGGACGCTGCTCGGTTGCACCCCCGAGGCCGTTCGACTCTCGGCCAGCAAGCTGGCGACCGCCCGCGCGCTCGGTGCGGGCGGGGTTCCGATCGTCCCTACCTACGGGACGAATGACTCCATCCCGCCGCTGCCCGGCCCCTGGGTAGTGAAGCCCGACGATGGCGCCGGTTGCGACGGAATCGAGCGACTCGACGGCGTCGCCGACGTCGAAGGTCGTCTGCGCGCGGCCGGGAGCAGGCTTGTCGCGCAGCCGTGGGTCGAGGGCGAGCCCCGGAGTCTCTCGCTCCTCTGCGCCGGTGGCCGGGCGCACCTGCTCGCGTGCAATCGACAGCGGCTCAGCTGGAGGTCAGGCGGGCTCCATCTCGATGGACTCGAGGTCAACGCCCGCCCACCCGCGGATCCGCGGGTGGCGCTGCTCGGCGCCAAGGTCGCCCACGCAATTCCGGGACTCTGGGGCTACGTGGGCGTGGACTTTCTGATGGGGGCCGAGGGTCCCCTCGTGATCGACGTGAATCCCCGTCTGACGACCTCGTATTGCGGCTTGCCTGCAGCCCTCGCCCGGAACGTCGCGGCGATGGTGCTGGAGCTTGGAGACGCGGGTGCGCTCCCCGCTCCGGCCCCGTGGTCCGGGAAGACGGTGGAGCTCGATCTTCGGCCCGTGTATGCCGACTGAGGCCGTTATCGGCTGGGACCTGGGCGGCGCGCATCTTAAGGCGGCGCGGCTTGGCTCGGGAGGTCGGGTGGAGCGAGTGACGCAGCTCCCCTGTGCCCTCTGGCGAGGTCTGGCCGAGCTCCACGCGGCACTGGACGCCGCTGTGGCCCAGATGGGAACCGCCGAGCTGCACGCCGTCACGATGACCGGCGAGATGGTAGACCTCTTTCCCAGCCGAGCGCAGGGTGTGCGCACCCTGGTTGCGCTGATGGGCGATCGGTTCGGCGCCGATCGCCTGAGGATCTTCGATTCCGACGGCGGCTTCGGCTCGCCCGCCGAGGCTCTCGCCGCCCCGCTGCGCGTGGCCTCCGCCAACTGGCTGGCCGCCGCGGCCGTGGTCGCGGCCCTCGAGCCCGATGCGCTGGTCATCGACGTCGGCAGCACCACCACCGATCTGATAGCGGTTCGTGGAGGCCGGATCCGGGCCCGTGGTCGGGACGACGCCGCGCGGCTTGCCTCGGGGGAGCTGGTCTATGCCGGGGTGGTCCGCACCCCGGTCATGGCGATGGCCGAGGCGGTGCCGTTCGGCGGAACCAAGGTGCCGCTCATCGCGGAATGGTTCGCCGCCGCGGGGGACGTCTACCGGCTGACCGGGCAGCTCCCCGAGGGCGCCGACCAGCACCCCACCGCGGATGGCGGAGACAAGTCGGTCGCGGCGAGCGCCCGTCGGCTCGCCCGGATGATCGGGCGGGATGCCGAAAGCGTGGTGCCGGAGCGGTGGCGGGAGCTGGCGGAGTGGTTGGCCCATGCGCAGGCGCGACGTCTCCACGCCGCTGCCGAACGACTGCTCGCGGACGAGCCCCTCCCACCCGATGCGCCGGTGGTGGCCGCCGGCGTGGGGCGATTCATGGCCGTCGAGCTGGCTCGTGACTTGGGCCGGCGAGTCATTGAATTCGGCGCGCTGCTGCCGGTCGCGCCCGATCAGCGGAATCGGGTGACAGACTGCGCCCCGGCTGCAGCGGTGGCGTGGCTCGCGGCCCGCGAATTCAACCGGTCAGTCCGCCAGTCGCCGCCGGGCAGCCTCGGGGGAGATGACATGCAGGTGGTCGAGCACTGATCCGCTGGCTTCCCGGATGCGAAGGTGCCGCACCAGCGGGGCGCAGCGCCCGCCGGCCAGGCCGTCGGCGATGAGTGCGGCACCCTGCGCGCCCTGTTTGGCCGACACCGCGAACCCCGCGAGCGGCCGCACGGTCGCGACTCCGGTCAGCATCCCCGCCAGGCGGTCGATCAGGTCGGCATCGGCGGCCGCACGCCCCGACACCAGCACCTCGTCGGCCGCTGGCGCCGAGGAGCGGAGCAGGTGCACCGCCTTGGCCGCGCCCTCGAGGTAGGCCTCGAGCGCGTTCAACCGCCCTCCGGGTCCGCTCAGCGCCACGGTCTCGACGCCGCCCTGAAAGAGGAACCCCTTGTCGATGGGCCCGCCGGCCAGGTAGACCACCTCGCCATCCAGGGCGCCGGCCGCCTTCCAGCCGATCGGTCCGCTGGTGCCGCCCAGGCCGTCGACCACCTGGCCGCGATGCACGGCGAGCGCCGCGGTGAACGCCCCGCCCAGCTCCAGTACGATCAGGGAGATCTCGTCCAGAGGACGGCCGGTTCGCTCGTGGTGCTGCTCGATCGCCAGGGCGGCCACGGCCAGCTTGTCCGCCGTGCCGAGGTCGATCCGGTTGAGCTTGCGATGCGCCGGCACGGTGTCGAGGTGGATGACGCCGGGGGTGAAGACGACCGGCAGCCCGGAGGTCGCCAACAGCCGAGCGAAGCGGCGGAGGCCGCCGATCCCGCCGGCCTCCCCGGACCGGGCGAGGAAGGCGAGGCGCAGGTCGTCCTCGGTCGCCTGAGCCGCGGGGACGAGGGGGAGGCCGTAGCCCGATGGCCCGGCGATCAGGTCGAGAGGTCCGCCCGCGGTGAGGGTGGCGACGAACCGCTCCGGGTCGGCCAGCGCCTCTTCGGTAGGGAGCGTGAGGTCGAGGTCGACGCGGCCACCCGACAGCCCGCAGACATCCAGGCTGACGGTGCCCGGGTCGATCCCGATGACGCGCGGCATGGCTACTTCTTCTTCGCGGCCAGCTCCCGCTTCTCGCTCAGCTCCCGCGCCACCTCGGCGATCGCCTCGGCGTCGAGCACCAGGTCGTTCCGGGTGAAGAGCCGGGCGACGCAGGCCTTGTGCAGCTTGGTCTTGAAGTTGCCGACCCCGAATGCGCCGTAGGCGGTGACGCCGTGTCGCTCCTTGCCGGCATCGTTCACTTCGACGCCTTCGATGCCCAGCGGGGGGACGGCGTTGAGGTCCACCAGCACCTTCAGGGTCTTGACCGCCGTCCACGCCTTGAGCGGCGCCATCAGGACGCCGGCCGGCCCGGAGTTGAGCAGCACGTCGGCACCGTCGAGGATGCCCGGCAAGGTCGACGGGTCGTTCATCGTGACCGCGTCCACCTGCACGTTGAACCGCGCGGTGATGAACTGGCGCGCCTTCTCACCCTGCTCCGGCTTGCGCGACGTGATGGTGACCTTGGCCCCGTCGCGGGCCAGAAGCCCGGCGGCGCGCTGGCCCACCGGCCCGGTGCCCGCCAGGATCACCACGTTCTTGCCCTCCACGTCGCCCAACGCCTCCTCGATCTTGATCACCGCCGCGACCGCGGTGGTGTTGGATCCGTTCGAGTCGAGCATGAGGGAGACCCGAAACGGATCGAACAGCGCGTCCTGGGCCATCGCCAGCAGCTGCTCTCCCGCGGACATGTTGGAGCCGCCGATCCAGACGGCGGTATTGTGCAGGTCCTTGGGACCGCGGGTGAAGATGCAGCCGTGGATCAGGTCGCGGACGTCGCCCTCGGTGACCCCGCCGTAGCTCATGATGACGTCGGCGCCGGCGTCGTAGGCGACGACCTGATCGAAGACGCTCGGCAGCCGAGAGCTGTCGAGCTGGAGCAGAAGCTTGCGCATCGGGAGACCGGTCCTCCTCGGGAGCTCGAATCCTGGAAACGGACGAGGGGCGGGCCCCGACTGGCGGGCCGCCCCTCGCGAACGCGTAGAACCTCGGGGCTTTAAACGATCAGCCTTCGGCGCCGCTGGCGAACGGATGCCGGGCGGCCTTGTACTTCTGGAGCACCTCGTCCACGCTGGGCTTGCCCTGCAGCGCCCGGGCGATCGACTCCTTCACGGCCTGGTAGTTGAAGGAATAGATCTTCTTGTCGTCCTCGGCCTGCCAATGGATGAACACGCCGACCAGGATGCAGAGATCGTTGGCCTGGCTCTTCGAGATGGTGCCGTCGTTCACCGAATCCATGACGGCGCGGGCCACCGCGGCCTGGGCCGGTCCGAACATCTGCACCGCCTGCTTGGCGCCCTTGATGGTCACCTTGTTGAACAGCACGGTGTCGGGCTTGCAGGGGAGGTTCGGGGTAACGACCGCCAGCAGAGTGGTGAAGCCGTCGGTATTCCGGGAGAGCGCCTGGGTGAACGCTGCCCCGGTCGGGCCGGACTTCGATCCGATGATCAGATCGATGTGGGCGATCTCGTTGCCATCGCCGACGAGCGATTCACCGATGAAGAAATCCGCGGCCATACCTGCCTCCATAGTGGCTTTGCTAGTGAAGAACGAAAGAATCTGGCGAAACATACGCAGCTCGACGGGGCAAAAAAGTGAGCCGGCACTGGAGCGACGTGGAGGCGGAGGCCACGCTGTCCCGCCGGCAGGCGGGTAGCTCGTGTCAAGCAGCACACCGGGTCGTGCGTAGCGGCCCCTAACATGGACCCCACCCAAATCGGTGTCAAGGAGGCAGAACGGTTACGCAACCGGCCTCGAGGGGCGATTGAACACGGCCCTGATTCGGGTTATATTCGGGGTACTCGCCAATCGCGTTACCGCCCATTGGAGGCACGACTTAGCCCATGAGTCCCCCGCCCAACGGGCCTCGGGCCCGTTTCCATGCCTTTCTCCGCCGCCTGCGCGCGAAAGGGCGCAGCAACATGTACGGCGCGGTCCCCTACCTCATGCACGCGTTTGATCTTGGACGTGACGATGCCTTCCGCATCGTCTGCGAGTGGATCGACGCTCAGGAGCAGGAAACGGCATCCCCGCCGTCCCAGGCCGAGCGTCCTCTCCAGAGGACATCCCTGGTCCGACGCGTCGCCGGGAAGCGAAGACGCACAACGAGTTAGCGCCTGGCACGCCGCTCGCAATCCTCCCCACCCGCAGGCATCCGACTCTCACATCGAGGTTTCTATGTCCGCCAGGATCGTTGCGGGTTCGCTGCTCGCCACCCTGCTCGCTGCCGCGCCGGCCGCGGCTCAGAACGTCGCGGCAGACGTGCTCGTTCACACGGGTCCTGTGGTGGGGCAAGTCACCGTCGGAGACGCGTACGCCACGTATCGTCGCCGTCCCGCGGTGATCGTGCATCGGCGTCCGGTGGCGCGGCCGATCGTAGTGGTCGGGTACTACGCGCCGCGGGTGGTCGTGGTCGAACAGCTGCACGGCCATCGCTCCAGCCGGGCCTGGGCTCGGCAGGGCTACCGGCCGGTGACGCTGTACTACGCGAACGGACGGTACTACGACCGGTGGAACGAGCGGTGGCCGCACGCCGACGAAGTCGTCGTGTACGAGCGGGGGGGCCGCTATTACACCTCGAACTGCGAGTATCGCGGCCAGCATCATGACGGCGACCACCGTCACCAGCGGGACGACTGACCTGTCATAGCGCCGACCTGGCGCAGCGATCGCCCGATCGAGGTCGGTCCCGTACGGAACATCCCGGCTCCCCGCCGGGATGTTCTTTTATGGGGCCGATTTGGGGGTGATGCCGCAAATCACGGCAACGCTTCGACCCGGGGGTGCATCCTCACAAGGGATGAACCTCAGGTGTGTGATGGCACGATTGCTGGCGCCGCTCGTCGGGCTGGCCCTTCTCATCCTTCCGGCTACGGCCGAAGCGCAGTACTTCGGCCGCAACAAGGTCCAGTACGAGCACTTCAACTTCAAAGTGCTGCATACCGACCACTTCGACGTGTACTTCTACCCCGACGAGCAGCAGGCGGCGGACATCGCCAGCCGAATGGCCGAGCGATGGTATACCCGCCTCAGCACGGTGATGCGGCACCAGCTGCAGGGTCGCCAGCCGCTGATTCTGTACGCCACCGCGCCCCAGTTCCGTCAGACCAACATCGTCGACAACCTGGGGGAGGGCACCGGCGGTGTCACCGAGGCGCTCCGCCGCCGCATCGTGCTCCCGATCGGCGGAACCCTGGGTGACCTCAACCACGTCATCGGCCACGAGCTCACCCACGCTTTTCAGTACGACATGACCGGCCGGCCGGGCACCGAGGTGCGGGGCGGGGTGCCCGCGGCGGCCACACTGCCGCTCTGGTTCGTCGAAGGGATGGCGGAGTACATGTCGCTCGGACCAGACGCACCCGAGACCGCCATGTGGATGCGCGGGGGCCTGGAGGACACGCTCCCCTCGTTCCGGCAGCTCGACGATCCGCGGTTCTTCCCCTACCGCTACGGGCACGCGTTGCTCGCCTACGTCGGCGGCCGGTGGGGCGATCCGATCATGGGCGACCTGCTCCGCGCCTCGATTCGGACTCGAGACATCGGACAGGCGATTCGGGGCGTCCTGGCGATCACCCCGGATCAGCTGGTGCAGGAGTGGCACGATGCGACCCGCCAGGCCTATGAGCACCTGGAAGACCACACCGAGCAGCCGGACAGCGTCGGCGTGCGCCTAGTCAAGGCGGGCAACGGGACCCACGGCGACGGGAGCTACAACGTCGGCCCGGCCCTGAGCCCGGACGGTTCCCGGTTCATGTTCCTGTCCGACCGCGACCTGTTCTCGATCGATCTGTTTCTGGCCGACGGGCGCACCGGCAAGGTGGATCGGCAGATCACCCGGACGGCGGTGAACCCGCACTTCCAGAGTCTCCAGTTCATCGAGTCGGCGGGAAGCTGGCAGGCGGACGGCCATCGCTTCGTCTTCGCCGGGATCGCGGGCGGCCGCCCGATCCTCACGCTCTACGATGCGGATCGTCACCGGACCATCCGGGAGATCCGACTTCGCACTTTGGGTGAGGTGCTCACGCCGAGCTGGTCGCCGGACGGGCGGCGAATCGCCTTCACGGCCGTGAACGGGGGATTGACCGACCTCTACTACTACGATCTCGAGGCCGACAGTCTGCACCGCCTCACCCGCGATCCGTACGCCGACCTCCAGCCGGTCTGGTCTCCCGACGGACGGACCCTGGCGTTTGCCACCGACCGGTTCGGCACCAGCCTCGACTCACTCAAGATCGCCCCCTACGCGCTGGCGCTCATGGACGTGGAGTCGGGCCGCATCTCCGAGGTGTCGGCGTTTCCCGGCGTGCGGGAGCTGAATCCCCAATGGTCGCCGGACGGGCGCGCGCTCTACTTCCTGGCCGACCCCTTGGGCATTACCAACGTCTACCGGACCGAGCTGGCGACCGGCCACGTCACCCAGGTCACCAACCTCTTCACCGGCGTCGCGGGCATCACGGCCACCAGCCCGGCGCTGACCGTGGCTCAGCACAGCGGCCGGTTGATGTTCAGCCTCTTCCGCTCCAAGGGTTACGACATCTACGCCGTGGACGCGCCCAGCCGACTCACGGGCGAGACCGTCGTCGCCTCGCTGCCCGGCAGCCCCGGCATGCTGCCTCCGGCCGAGCGGACCTCGGTGCTCGCGGGCCTGCTGGGCAACGCGGAGCGCGGGCTTCCGCCCGCCGGGGCCGAGGAAGCCCACCCCTACAAGGCGGGAATGTCGATCACCTACGTGGGGCAGCCCTCGATCGTCGCAGGCTCGAACGGGTTCGGCACCTACGTGGGTGGGGGCGCGGCGCTCTACTGGAGCGACTTGCTGGGGAACCGCAACCTGACCACCGGCTTCCAGGTGAACGGCGGCATCAAGGACGTGACCGCGCTGGTGGCCTACCAGAACTTCGGTAGCCGGTGGAACTGGGGGGTGTCCGCCCAGCAGGTCCCCTACGTGACCGGCGGCTTTGCCGAGGGGACCGGCGTGGTGAACGGGGAGCCGGCCCTCATCGAGCAGCAGGTGCTCAACCGGCAGACCAACCGTGACCTCTCGGGGATGGTGGCCTACCCCTTCAGCGACGTGCAACGCCTGGAATTCTCCGCGGGCGCCTCGCACATCTCGTTCGATACGGAGGTCAAGACCGACGCCTTCTCGCTGTTCGACGGACAGCAGATCGCCAGCCAGAGGCAGGACCTGGAGAGCGCCAGTCCCCTGACCCTGGGCACCACGTCGGCGGCGCTGGTCTACGACAACTCGATCTTCGGCGCGACCGGGCCGCTCCTGGGCCAGCGCTACCGGCTGGAAGTCACGCCTACGTTCGGGTCGATCAATTACGTCGGAGTCCTGGCCGACTGGCGGCGCTACTTCATGTTGAAGCGTCCCTTTACCCTCGCCACGCGACTGATGCAGTACGGCCGCTACGGCAGCGGGGGCGAAGACCCGCGCTTTCAGCCGCTCTTCCTGGGCTATCCGGGGCTGGTCCGCGGGTACCGCTACGGCTCGTTCAGCGGGCGCGAGTGCAATCCGCCGCCGGGATCGCCCAACAGCTGCCCGGTGTTCGATCAGCTGCTGGGGAGCCGGATCGCCGTGGCCAACGTGGAGCTGCGCTTCCCGCTGTTTGGCCTTCTTCACGTCGGGTCGGGCTACTACGGGATGTTCCCGCTCGACTGGACCATCTTCGGCGACGCGGGCATGGCGTGGACCGGCGAGGATAGTCCGAGTTTCGCAGGCGGCGACCGGACCCCGGTCTACAGCGCCGGCACGGGCTTCCGCTTCAACCTCTTCAACTTCGCGGTGGCCGAAGTGAATCTGGTCCATCCGTTCGACCGGCCCACCAAGAACTGGCTCTGGGAGTTCAACCTGCAGCCGGGATTCTAGAAGACGGGCGCGCGCGGGTAGCTTTCGGGCATGCGCCCGTCCCGCGACCATCACCTACCGCCCGACCCCGACGCCTACCGCCACGCAGCTCATCCCAAGGGGCGCATCGTCGTCATCGCCCCGACCCGCGCCGCCTGCGAGACCATCGAGCTCGCGCTGGGTCTGCACCTCGACACTCTGCTCGAGCGGGAGCACGGCCAGGAGATCCGCGACCTGGCAGCCTCGGGTCGGGGATTCGGGATCGTGGCGGGCACGGGGACCGGCAAGACGCTCGGGATCCGACCGATCGCCGAGTCGATCCTGGCCGAGCCGCTTCGAGTCGGGGTGGTGAACCGGGAGCGGGAGGCGACGCCCGAGACCCCGACCTGGAACGTGGTGATCGTGACCACCGGCATCGCCCGGCGCTGGTTCCAGGACGATCTGATCACCGGCCAGGATACCGTGATCGTGGACGAGATCCACCAGACCTCGGCGGAGCTCGAGCTGTGTCTGGCACTGGGGAAGCGGGCCGGGTGCCGCTTCATCTGGCTCAGCGCCACGGTGGATCCGACCTTCTACGCGCGCTACCTGGAGAGCGCCGAGGTCCTGCTCACCTACGCCTTCGATCCGGCGCTCAAGGCTCGGGTGGAGGTGCTGCCTCAGACTCCCGAGGAGTTCCTCAACGAGCGCTACATCCGGCACCTGTTGAAGGAACGGCGCGGAGTGGCCGTGTTCGTGCCCACCCGAGCCGAGGTCGAGCGGCTGGCCGAGGATCTCGGCACCCAATGGAAGCGGCTCAACACCGCGTTCTACCATGGCGGCGAGCCGATCCGGGTCATCCGGCCCTTTCTGGAGGGCGAGGTCGAGCGGCCCTTCCTTCTCGCCATGACCGCGGCCGGGCAGTCGGCCCTCAACGTGCGCGGCCTGGATACCGTCATCATCTACGATGCCCGCTACGGCAACGTGGTGGAGCGCGGCCGCAACGTGCTCCACCGGCTCTACCTCGGGGCCAACGAAATTCTCCAGATGGCCGGTCGGGTGCATGGGCGGGTACCCGGCGGCGAGGTCGTCATCCTGAGCGACCGCCAGCTCGCCTTCGATCAGCTCAAGCCTACGCCGCCGGAGTTCCAGCTGGCGGGCGACGCGGAGCGGGTCGCCATCACCTGCGCCAGCCTCGGCGTCGACGCGCGCGATCTCGATCTGCCGGTGCCTCTGGACCGGACGGCCTATCGTCGTGTGGTGGAGCTGCTCACCGATCGAGGGCTGGTCGAGCAGGGGCGCCTGACACCGTATGGGCGGGAGGTGGAGGCGATGCCGGTCGAGCGCCCCTGGGGCGAGCTGCTGGTGCATGCCGACGCCGAGCTGGTCCCGATGGTGGCGGTCTGCTCCAACATCGATTCGCTGCACCGGATGACCCGGGAGGAGCGCGACCTCCACGGCCTGGTGGCCAATGGCAGCGACCATCTGACCGCGTACAACATCTATGCGGAGGCGGTGAACCAGCACGGTTACCTGGGTGAGGTCTACGGGTTGCCGCGCCACCTGTTCGAGGACGGGCTCGCCGAGTGGGCGGAGCGGCGGGGTGTGCTGGTCAAGGCGATCGAGGATACCGCCCTCGGCACCGCCTCGGTGTACCGCTCCCTGGAGCTGCCCCTGCCGAAGCAGCTCCCCTACGCCTCCAAGGAGATCCGAAAGCACTGGGCCGATCTGATCGCGCGGTTCATGCCCTTCGACCTGGTGATCGACGAGCACACCGCCGACGGTCAGGAGGCGCGGGTCTCCAAGACCTCGGTGGCCGGCAGCTGGGGCGCGGTAGCGGGGAATCTCCGGTTCTTCGCCGACCGGTTCGGCATCGCCCGAGCCTCGATCGAAGGGACGACGCTCGCCTACGACCTGGTCCGCTCCCATGCGCGTCCAGGGCGGCCGAAGGTCATTCTCACCGGACCGCGCAAGCATCAGCGCCTGGCGGCGGAGCGGCGTCTCACCTACTTCGGGTTCGACCTCGAGAGCGAGGTGGAGCCTCTGGGCGATCCGATTCCGGAGGAGCTTCGGCCTGCCGCCCGCGACCTGCTGGCCGAGGTGCTGGCAACGGGCGAGGCGGTACACCCGGACGCCGGTCGGGTTCGCCGGGCGTTGGTGCAGCTGGACGAGCTCTGGCGCCGATCGGGCGGAACCCTGCGCACACTCGCGCCCGAGGCGCTGCTCGGCCGGATCAGGGCGCAGCTGGATGGGGTCAGGGGGTGGGACGAGTTTCAGCGCACTCGCGTCGTCATCGAGGTGGACGAGCTGGTCGATGCCGAGACCCGAGCCCGTCTCGACGCGCTACCCGGGATGGCGAAGATCCGGGGGGACGCGGTGCCAATCGACTACGAGCTCGCCGGTGGGGAAGGGATCGCCCGGGTTCGGCTCCGCGAAGGACAGGCGCGCCGCCTCCGACCGGATGAGGTTCCGGCGCTGGACCGCCCGGTGCGGTTCGCCGTCCAGCGAGGCCGACACGCTCCGCTGCTCGCGGACACGGTGGCCGAGCTCCAGTCGCTGCTGCGCCGGTCCCACCCCGGAGCGGAGGATGATGCGAGCGGCCGTTCTCGGCGGCACGGGGGCCACCGCCGGCGGGGGCCGGGGGGCTCGGGTCGGCGCCCGCGCCGCTGACGATCCATTGTGCACCTTCCCGGGGAATCGGCGTCATCTAAGGAAGCACCGCGATTCGCCGGCGCCCGAGGTGGTTGATTTCGAGACACTTACCCGGCGGGCATGGGATCGGCGCAGGGCGTCGCGCATTGAAACCCTGTGAGCTTACCTTCGTACATAGACCTATGCCCGACACTTTGATCATGCCTACCATGCCTTCCGTGTTCTCCCCCTTGGCCAAGGCCCTGCTCGACGGGTTCAGCGAGGGCGTGATAGTGTTCGACTCCGAAGGGCGGCTGCTCTACGCCAACCAGCCCGCGCGTATGGCGATGGAAGGACTCGACCTGCCGGAGACCGCGACCGACCTTCAGCCTCGGCTTGCCGCGATGGGCGGCCGGCTCCGGCCCTTGCGGGTCGGCGGCATGGAGCTGGGCGAGGCGATGTTCATCCCCGGGATCGAAGGGCCGACCACGTTGGCGGCGCGGGAAAAAGAGGCTATCGTCAAGACGCTCGACGCGCATAACTGGAAGCTCGCCGAGACGGCCCGGCATCTGGGGATCAGCCGTACCACCCTCTGGCGTCGTCTGAAGGCATACGGGTTACACCGAGACGGCCGGAGCAAATGGGCGCAATCCACCTAGCCGCGCTGGTCCTCGCCCTCCAGACTCCTTCCCCCGACACCACTTCCCCCTACAGCAGCCCCGAGGTCCAGCACCTGGTCGAGCGCGCGATGGCGCGCCGGCACCAGGGCGACTCGGCCGTGACGGACTATCGTGCCCGCATCCGGTACCGCCTGACCGTCGGGATGGGCCGCCGCCGCTGGGCCGAGGTACCAACGACCGCGGTGGAAGAGCAGGTGGCAGACGTGCAGTGGCAGCGGCCCAACGACCTCCGGGTGGACGTGGTCGGCCGGCGCTTCCGGAGCCGGGGCGAGTGGCTCGAGCTCTCCAGCGTCTGGGATCGTCCCTGGTTCGTGCCCCGGGGGGTGGACGATTCGGTCCGGATCTTCAGCAACGACTTCCCGGCCCATGGCGCCCTTCATCCCCTCGCCGCGAGCGGCCCCGAGTGGTACCGCTACACGCTGGCGACCAGCCTCGCGGTCGGTGGCGGTCCTGCGGGCACACTGCGGCTGCTCCGGGTGGACGTCGCGCCGAGGCGAACCGGACCGGCGCTCATCGCCGGGCAGATGTGGCTCGACTCGGCGACGGCCGAAGTCGTCCGCCTCACCTTCCGCTACGTGGGGACCTCCCTCTGGGCGGTGCCCGAGGGCGAGCGGCACGCGGACAGCTCCGAGGCGAGGAAGATCAACCGGTTCGCCAACGACATCGCGAGCGTGGACGCCGACCTGGAGTACGGGCTGGAAGACCGGCGCTACTGGATGCCCCGGAAGCAGGTGATCTCGGGGCGGGTCCGGATTCCGATCGTGGGCGACCTGGTGATTCCCTTCCGGGCCACGACCACCTTCGATGAGGTCGAGGTGAACACCGGCCAGCCGGTGGTGTTCGTGGTGCCGCTCCCAGATTCCACCAAGGTGCCCAAGAATCGGGAGGAGGCCGAGCGAGCCCGGCGCGATTCGCTGCGGGCCGAGCGTGACCATGATCGCGACCAGGAGCACCGATCCTGGCAGTACGCCGACCGGTGGCCGGGAGGCCGGTACGAGCTGCACCGTCCATCCAACGACTCCTTGAGCCGGTTCCAGGCATGGCCCGACTCGCTGACCCTGGAGAACGACCCCGCGGCCGAGCGGCGGCTCCGGGAGGTGGACGCCCAGCTGGCCGGCCTGGCCGAGACCCTGCCCGACAGCGTGACCGGCCGCCGCCTGGGAGGCTTCGGCTACGAGCGGGCGAGCGACCTCTTCCGCTACAACCGGGTTCAAGGCGCCTCGGTCGGTCTGGGCTACGGCGTCCGGATTCCGGGGATGTCGTTCACCTCGACGTCGGCCACGGTGCGCTACGGCTTCAGTGATGAGCGGGTGACCGGACGTCTGAGCGTGATCCGGGACGCGCCCGGCGCCCGCCTGACCCTCAGCGGCTACCGCGACATCGCCGACCTCGATCCGCTCACCTCCTCGCTGGGCTTCGGGAACACACTCAACGCCCTGTTCGCCGCGCACGACGGCGGCGACTACCTGCTCGCCGAAGGCGGGCTCTTCCGGGTGGAGACCTCGCTCGGGACGGGCGTCGATATGGAGGTCACCGCCCGGGTGGAGCACCAGGAGAGCGTCGCGCGCGAGGCGAAGTCGGGGATCAACGATTTCCTCGGTGGGTCGGGGGAGTTTCCGGAGAACCCGCCGATCGACGAGGGCACCTTCGGCGGCGCGGGCGTGCGGGTGACGGGCTATGGCGCCCGGCGCTGGACGGTGGGCACCGATGTGCTGGGCGGGGAAGGCCGAACCACGGCGCGCCTCTACGGTTCGCTGCGACAGAACGTGGGGGAGGCGCGGGGCGCCACCCTGCGGGTGGCGGGCGGCATTGCGACCTCGCCGACCCTGGCTCAGAGCAACTTCCGGCTCGGCGGTCTCACGACCGTGCGCGGCTTCGACTATGGGAGCCGACAGGGACAGGCGTTCTGGGCGGCCCAGCTCGACCTGGCGCCGATCCCGGGAAGGATTCGCCCGGTGGTATTCATCGATGCCGGGCAGGCGGGCGACGCCGACCAGCTGTTCGAGACGGAGGCGCTGGTCGGCGCCGGCGCGGGAGTCTCCTTCTTCAACGGCCTGCTGCGCTTCGACCTGAGTCACCCGCTCCATCCAGATACGGGCGGCAAACTGCGGTTCGATATCGTGCTCCAGGCGGTGCGATGAGCCTCCGTGCCGGCGCGACTGCACTCGGCGCGGTGCTCGTGCTGCTTCTCGCCGGGTGCCGCCGCGTGGAGCGCGCGGAGCTCCAGTCCTCGCGTCTCGAGATCGAGTGGAGCGGATCGGCAAAGGGCCACCTGGCGGGGCCGGCAACCGCGGAGTGGTGTGACAGCCTCAAGGTCCTGCAGATCCAGGTGCTGGCGGGAGACACCGGAGTCGCGATCGCGCTCTATCCCAAGGACGTGGTCGGGCCGGACAGCTATCCCGTCGTGGTGCCGGCGAAGGCGGACTCCGTCCCGCCCGCGGCCGCGGTCGCGCTCCGCTACTTCGGCGAGACCGCGGTCAAGGGATTCCAGGGCGACAGCGGCCGCGTGCTGGTGCGCGATACAACGGGTGGCCGCGTGTCGGGCCGGTTCAGCGCATCGCTCAAGTCGGCGACGGACGCCAATCGACTCAGGGCCGGAGGCGCGTTCCACGACGTGCGGGTGGTTCGCGCGCAGCGGGGCTGCGTGGCGCGCCGGCCGCGTCCTCCCGCCGACTCGGGCGCACCGCGTGCCCTCCCCGATACGGGTGTACATTGAGGCCATGGAGAGCACCTATTTCCGTCGGGGATTCGGGCTCAAGGCCGAGATCGAAGGCCGTCTCACCGCGGACTATCACAGCGCGGTGGTCGAGCGGCTGCGGGCCAACCAGTACGAGCTGACCGCCGGCCCGCTCACCTTCCGCCTCGCCAAGGAGTTCGGCTTCTGCTACGGGGTCGAGCGGGCGGTGGACTATGCCTACGAGACACGGCACAAGTTCCCCGACCGGCGGCTCTACCTGGTCGGCGAGATCATCCACAATCCCCACGTCAATCAGAAGCTGAGCGACATGGGGGTGCGGTTCCTGGCCCGGAGCGAGGACGGACAGTTCGACTTTTCCCCGATCCTCCCCGAGGACGTCGTCATCCTGCCGGCCTTCGGCGTGACGGTGGGAGACTTCGATCGGCTGCGCACGCTCGGTTGTGTGCTGGTGGACACCACCTGCGGCTCGGTGCTCAACGTCTGGAAGCGGGTGGAGAGCTACGCCCGCGATGGCTTTACCGCCATCATCCATGGCAAGCACTACCACGAAGAGACCAAGGCCACCGCGAGCCAGGTGACGCGCCACCAGGGCGGGCGCTACCTGGTCGTGTTCAACCACGATGAGGCTCGCGCGGTCTGCGATTTCATCGAGCAGGGTGGCGACAGCGGAGCGCTGGCGGAGCGATTCGGCCGCGCGGTGTCGCCCGGGTTCGACTTCGAGCGTGACCTGGTCCGGGTCGGGATCGCCAACCAGACCACGATGCTCTCCGGCGAGTCGCTGGCGATCGCCCGGGAGATCGGCGCCAGCATGGCGCGCCGCTACGGCGAGGCCTCGCTGGCCGAGCACTTCCGCTCGTTCGACACCATCTGCTCGGCCACCCAGGAGCGACAGGACGCGGTGGTGGCGCTCCTGGACCGGCCGCTCGACCTGATGATCGTGGTGGGCGGATACAACTCGAGCAACACCTGTCATCTCGCCGCGCTGGTGCGGAGCCGGGGCGTGCCGGTGTTCCACATCGAGGACGCCGACGCGGTGGATCCCGCCGCACGGACGCTGCGGCACCAGCCGATCGGCACCAAGCAGGAGGCGGTCGCCACCGACTGGCTCGGCGCGGCCCGGGTGATCGGGATGACTGCCGGCGCTTCGACCCCGAACAACAAGATCGGTGAGACCATCGTCCGCATCTGCGAGACGGCCGGCGTCGTGCCGGACCTGGGCACGTGACCACCCACCTGGTCGACCTCTCCCATACCATCAGCCACGGGATGACCACGTACCCGGGGCTGCCGGGTCCGGTGATCTGCGACTACCTCAGTCGCGAGGCGTCCCGCGGCCGGTACGCTCCGGGGGTGGAGTTTCAGATCGGGAAGATCGAGATGGTGGCCAACACCGGCACCTACGTCGACGCGCCCTTTCACCGCTACGCCGACGGGGCCGATCTGTCCGGGCTGTCGCTCGACTCGCTGGCCGACCTCGATGCCGTCGTGCTTCGAGCCCCGGGCGGCAGTCGGGCGATCGACGTCGACGCGCTCCGCGGCGTCGACGTAGGCGGTCGCGCGGTGCTGGTGCACACCGGGTGGGATGTGCACTGGGGCACCCCGCGCTATCTGTCGGACAACCCCTTCCTCACGGCCGAGGCCGCGGAGCACCTGCGCCGCGAAGGCGCGACGCTGGTGGGGATCGACTCGCTCAACATCGACAGCCTGGACGACGCCGCCCGGCCGGTCCACTCCATCCTGCTGGGGGCGGGCATCCCGATCGCCGAGCACCTCACCGGCCTAGCCGGCGTTCCCGACCGCGGCTTCCGCTTCTCGGCGGTGCCGGCCAAGGTCGCCGGGTTCGGCACCTGGCCGGTGCGGGCCTACGCGAGGCTCGAGCCCTGAGCTTTCGGCAGACCAGCGTTGCCGGCCTGCCCGCGATCTCGCTCCGGGAGCCGGAGCTGGAAGCGGTGGTGGTTCCCTCGGTCGGTATGCGCATCACCCATCTCCGCCGGCCCCGGGGACGAGAGTGGCTCTGGCGCAACGACCAGATCCCCCTATCCGTGCCGGACCCTGATCGCTCCTACGTCGATGGCGCCGATTTCGGCGGCTGGGACGAGTGCTTTCCCACGGTGGCGCCTTCGCCGCCGCTGCCGGATCACGGTGAGCTCTGGTCGGCGACTTGGCAGAGCTCGATCTCCGAGCATGCCGGTGGCACCACGCTCTCCGGCTCGGCGACGGGACGGCTCCTGCCCTACGAGCTGCAGCGCGACCTCACCGTCATGCGCGACGAGCCGATGCTGCGGCTGCGCTATCGGCTCCGGCACCTGGGTGACGCCCCGTTCCGCTGGCTCTGGTCGGCGCACCCGCTGCTCAACGTCCAGCCCGGAAGCGTGCTCGAGCTGCCCACCCTGCACCAGGTGCGGGTGGACCACGTGCATGGGCGGACCGACGTGGCGCGGAACGACATCGTGAGCTGGCCCGCGGGGCTGGGCGGGGAGGCCGAGCGGTTCCGTTTTCCGGAGGACGGCGGCTGGGCGGTAAAATGCTTCGGCGACGCGGGACCTTCCGGTCGGATGACCGTCACCGACCCGCGGCGCGACGAGCGGCTCACTCTGCAGGTCAGACCGGCCGAGGTGCCGCAGGTGGGGATCTGGCTCAACTGCCGCGGCTGGGCGCCTCCCGGCCGCACACCCTACTACACCCTCGGGCTCGAGCCCTGCATCGGCGCCCCCGACCGACTCGCGGATGCGGTGGAAGAATGGGGACTGGCCCAGACGCTCACCCCCGGCGAGGAGCGCGTCTGGGAAGTGGAAGTCCGGCTGGAGTAGCCGCCGCCTCAGCCCGCCTCGACGCTCCCGCCGTTGGTGGGACGCTCGAGCCGGGTGTCCTCCCAGGACACCGGATCCTCGATCGGCTCGAGATGGGTGTCCACCACGCTGTTGGGCACCGCGCTCCGGATCCGCTCCTCGATCTGCTCCAGCAGGTCGTGTCCCCGCTGGACGGTCCACCTTCCCGGCACCAGGATGTGAAACGAGATGAAGCGCATCGCGCCCGCCTGGCGGGTGCGGAGCGCGTGATAGCGTACGCCGTCCTCGGCATGGCGATCGAGGATGCCGGTGATGGTGTCAAGCGTGCTCTGGGGGAGCGAGGTGTCGAGCAGGCCGAGCAGCGAGCGCCGGACCAGCTTGTAGCCGGAGCGGAGGACCTGCAGCGCGACCGCGATGCCCACGACGGCGTCGAGCCGGTGCCAGCCGGTCAGCACCGCGGCGGCGACGCCAACGATGACGCCGAGCGAAGTCCAGACGTCGGCCATCAGGTGGTGGCCGTCGGCCTCGAGGGTGATGGACTCGTTCCGGCGGCCCGCGGCCAGGAGCACCCGGGCGACGCCGAGGTTGATGATCGTGGCCACGCCGGTGATCGCGAGGCCCAGCCCGGGCTCCTCGATGGGGCGAGGATCGAAGAGCCGGCGGCCGGCGGTCGCGGAGATCGTCGCGGCCGCGAGGAGGATCAGTCCCCCCTCGAAGGCGCTGGAGAAGTACTCGGCCTTGCTGTGCCCGTAGGTGTGCTCCTCGTCCGCCGGCCGGGCGGCGACCGACAGCGCGAACAGCGCCACCAGCGCGGCGGCGAGGTTGACCAGCGACTCGAGGGCGTCGGAGAGCAGGCCGACCGAGCCGGTGAGCGCGTACGCCGTGGCCTTGAGCCCGATGGTGACGAGCGCCGCGATGACCGACAGGATCGCGAACCGCAGCAGCCCGTGCCGCTCGATCACCGGTCCAGCTCCGGGAGCAGGCGGGCCACCTCGGCGATGGTGAGCGGCGCGCTCCCTTCGGCCCGGTTGTTCACCAGGAGGTAGGCCGGAATGCGGGTCCGCACGGCGGTCTCCACCAGGCGCGCCAGATCGTGGCGCAGCTCCGGGTTGGGATCCTGGATCCGGTCGTACGGCGCGAACGCATCGACCGCCTCGTCGTAACTCCGGCCCGGCCGGAGCAGCGCCCGGGCCACGATGAAGGGGCCGGAGACCGACCCCGGCAGGTCCAGCTGATCGCCGAGGCCGGGCATGCGGGTCCAGGAGCTGAAGACGTGGGCCACCCCGTGCTCCCGCAGCACGGCGAAATACATGGGCGTGAGGAACTCCTCGTTTCTGACCTCCACAGCGTACTGCCCCTCGCGAGGCAGCGCGGTGAAGAACTCGTCGAGCCGGCCGGCGAACTCCTCGGGGCCCACGCCGCTCTGCCGGCCGATGGCCTGGAACTCGAAGACGAACGGCCCCGCATGATCGGCGAACCAGCGCTGGTAGGGCTCGTAGACGGCCTCGAGGAAGACGTCGGGGTTGAGGAAGTCGGAGTTGACCTGTCCCGCACGCGCCTTGTCCAGCGGCTTGGCGAAGGTCTGGACGGTTATCTGATTCCACACCTTGCTGACACAGGGAAACCCGGGCGGCAGCCGCTCGGCATATCCCTGAAGGACCTCCTCGGTCGGCGGCGCGTAGAAGCTGGAGTCGACACCGACGGTACGGAAGAGGGGAAAGGCCGCGTACTCCTCCAGCATCCGGGCCGAAGCACCCTTGCCTTGATAGTCGCGGTGGTAGACCAGGCCCCGCCAGCCGGGATAGTTCCAGGACGAGGTCCCGAACCGCACCAGCGGGGGAATCCGCTCGGCCAGGCGACCGAGCTCCTCGCCGGTCATCCGGGCACGATCTTGAGGACCCGGCCGTCGGCGCTCAGCACATAGAGCTCGCCGGCCGCGTCCTCCCCGAAGCTCGGCACGGCGCCGCCGGGGCGGAGGGTCGGCCAGTCCGCCAGATCGGTTGCGACACCGCCGGCCATCCGGAGGCTGCGGACGAAGCCGGAGCAATAGTCGGCGTAGAAGTAGTGGCCCCGCAGCGCCGGGATGGCGGCGCCCCGGTAGACATAGCCGCCGGTGACGGAGCAGCCCTCGTTGTGACCGTACTCGGTCACCGGCAGGGCGAGACCGGTGGTGTCGCACGATCCGGCCGCGAAGCAGGTGGTGCCCTCCATCAGATTCCAGCCGAAGTTGACCCCGCGGCCGCCACCCTCCGCGGCAGGCGCCACATCGATCTCCTCCAGCCGGCTCTCGCCCACGTCCCCGATGTAGAGGTCGCCGGTGAGGCGGTCGAAGCTGAAACGCCAGGGATTCCGCAGCCCATAGCTCCACACTTCGGCCCGCGCGCCGCTCACGCCGACGAAGGGGTTGTCGGGCGGGACGGTGTAGCCGGACGGGCCGGTCAGCGAGATCCGCAGAATGGAGCCGAGCAGGTCGCCGAGGTTCTGGCCGGTCCCGTTGGGATCGCCGCCGCCGCCGCCATCACCCAGGCCCAGATAGAGGTCCCCATCGGGGCCGAAGGCGATCTGCCCGCCGTTGTGGTTGGCGAACGGCTGATCGGCGGTCAGGACCACGGCTTCGGTCGTCGGGTCGGCCCGGTCGGGGTCGGTGGACACGTGAAAGCTGGAGACCCGGGTGTCGCCGGCCACGTCGGTGTAATGCACGATGAAACGCCCGGTGGTGGCATAGGCGGGATCGAACGCGAGGCCGAGCAACCCCTGTTCGCTGCCGGTTGAGACCTTGCCGGTGAGATCGAGGAAGGGCCGGGGGAGCACTACCCCTTCCTTGATGATCCGGATCGCCCCTCCCTTTTCCACCACGAACAGCCGGGGGTCGCCCGGCGGCGTGGTCAGATAGAGCGGAAAGGCGAGACCGGAAGCCACTTCTTGCAGCGCCACCGGGACGGTGCCTGTGGGCGGTGGCGGCGTTTCACTTTCGAACCGCGATCCGCAGGCACTGGCGGAGAATGCCAGAAGGAGCGAAAGTGTGGACATGCTCACCACCCCGCGTTCACCCATGCGACGTGCGCTTTTCAGCCGTCGTGCCGGATGGGTCACCGCCGGCAGCGTCTGCGTCGGGTGCGGGCTCGTCGCGGTGCTCGGGTGCACACCGCTCGGCGCCTGGGTGTACTCCGACCCGGACATGGAGGTCGGACGCGTCCGGCTCACCCAGGAAGGAAGCGACAAGGCCCCGCTCCTGGTTGCGATTACCATCCGTAACCCGAACGACTACGACCTCAGCAGTGCCCGGCTGGAGCTGGCGCTTCAGTTGGACGACGTGGAGGTCGGGGAGTTCGCGCGGGACAGCACGGTCCCCTTGCCGAAGAGTGCCACGGCCGTCATCGTCCTCCCGCTCGATCCGGCACCGGGGGCCACCCATGAGCGGCTCTCGGTGCTGGGGCACGGCACGCGACACTTTACGGTAACGGGACGAGCGCACCTCAACACTCCCTTCGGTGTCCGCATCGTCCGCTTTGCGGGCAAAGGAGACATGGTCTTCGGCAGCACCTGATCTACCGGGGCCGATCCGGCGCCGGGCGCCGTGCGGCGGCCCGCTCCAGCCGGTCGAGATGGGTGATGGTAACCGTCACCGCCCCGAACTCCTCCTCCACCTTGCCCCGGAAGATGAAGGGGCCCTGATCGAACAGTACGTGACCTCGCTCACGGTACACCCGGGGAAAGAGCACGGTCTCGATCAGCCCGTCGCCGTCGTCAAATGTAGCGAACTCCATCGGCTCGTCCTGCCGGGTGTGCACCGGCTTGGCGGTGGTGAGCATCCCCGCGAGCAGCACGTGCCGGCCGACGTGCCGCTGCAGCTCGGTGCTGCGGCAGAGCCGGAAGCCGGCCAGCGCGTCGGCGTGGAGGCGCATGGGGTGGGTATCGGTGACGAAGCCGAGCGCCCCATACTCCTCGCGGCGGCGTCGCTCGGGGGCGTAGTCGCGGAGGAGGGGAACGGCGGGGGGGAGGGAGTCGAACCAGGAGGGCGCGGGGACGCGGGAACGCGGGGGCGCGGGATGAGCGGCTCCTGCGTCCTCGTGCTGAGATCCCGTGCTTGAGTGATCCCTGCGCCCCGGCGCCCCTGCGCCCCCGCGCCCTCCCGTATCTACCATCCACAGCATCATCGGCCGGGTCCAGCCGTCGGCGACGGAGTCGAGCGCGCCGACCTTGATCAGCGCGCGGAGGTCGTCGGCCGAGAGGCCGGTGCGATGCTGGAGGTCGAACAGCGAGCGGTAGAGACCGGCGGTACGGCGGTACGGCGATACGGCGGTAGGCTGGCGCCCTGACATGCTCTCGCTTCGCTGATCTTCGCTCCGGGCATCCATCGTACCGCCATACCGCCGTACCGCCGCACCGCTCTCCATTTCGCGCCCCCGCGCCCCCGCGCCCCCGCGCCCGTTCAGAATCCGTTCCGCTCCCTCCGCGCTCAACCCCTTGATGAACTGGAGTCCGATCCGCAGCTCGGTCCCCCGGCCGGTGCAGCGAAAGTCGCTCGCGTTGATGTCGGGCGGCAGCACGGTAAGCCCCATCCGCATCGCCTCGGCCACGTAGGCGAAGGGGTGATAGAAGCCGCCGCCGTTGGCCAGCACCGCGGCCATGAACTCCGCCGGGTAGTGGGCCCGGAGATAGCAGGAGTGCTGCGCCACCTGGATGTAGGACGCCGAGTGTCCCTTGCAGAAGCTGTAGCCGGCGAAGGACATGATCATCTCCCACACCTGCCGGATCGTCTCCGGCTCCCGCCCCAGGGCGAGCGCGCCGGCGAAAAACTCTTCGGCGTAGCCGGAGAGCGCCTTGGCCGGACGCTTCTTGGAGAGCGACTTGCGTAGGCCGTCGGCGGTGGCGAGCGGCATCCCCGCGAAGACGGCGCAGACGTTCACCACGTCCTCCTGGTACACCATGATGCCGAAGGTGTCGGCCAGGGTGTCGCGGAGCACCGGGTGGAGCGGCTCGTAGGGCGCCCCGTGCAGCCGCTCGAGGTAGGTGCGGATGAAGCGGTTAGAGGCGGGTCGAATGATGCTGGTGTTGAGCACCAGCAGCTCGAACGTTGCGGCCCGGCTCTTGGCGCAGAGCTGTCGCGACGCGGGAGACTCGGTGTAGAAGACGCCCATGGTGCGGCCGGTGCGGAAGAGCTCCCGGGTGCCTTCGTCCTCGCCGGCATCGGCGGTGGTATAGTCGATCTGCCGGCCGGTGTGCTCCCGCACCGCGACGATCGCGTCGCGGATGACCGCCAGCGAGCGATTGCCGAGCAGGTCGATCTTGACCAGCCCCGCGTCCTCGGCGCCGTCCTTCTCGAACTGAATGACCGGGACCGTCGGCGGAGGGCCGTCTGAGAGGGCGGGGTCGAGCTCCTTGACCGCCGGCTCGATCGGGACGTAGTCGGTGAGCGCGGTGGGCACGATGACCACGCCGCCCGGATGCAGCGACAGATGACGCGGCATGCCCACCAGCGGCTCGGCCTGGCGGGCAAAGTCGCGCCAGGCGGGAGGCAGGTCGAGCGCCTGGAAGTTGGGATGGGTGGCGAGCGTGGTCTCCAGCGGGAGGTCCTCGAAGATCGGGATCCGCCGGGTGACCTCGCGGATCTCGCCGGCGGGACGGCCGTGCACCTTGGCCACCTCGCGCAGCGCGCCCCGCAGGCGAAAGCAGTTGTGGTTCGCCACCATGGCCGCCTGGGGCCGGGGATACCGACGGAAGACGTAGGCCAACACCCGGTCGCGCTCGTCCCAGGGAAAATCGAGGTCGATGTCGGGCGGGTCCTTCCGCTCGGGGTTGAGGAAGCGCTCGAATAGCAGGCCGGCCCCGAGCGGCTCGACGTGGGTGATGCCGAGGCAGTAGCTCACGATCGAGTTGGCGACCGAGCCGCGGCCACAATGGGTGGGACCGTGGCGCACGATGTCCTGCACCACCAGGAAGTAGTCGGCGAATCCCTTCTGCCCGATGATGGCGAGCTCGCGCTCGATCCGGTCGCGAGTGACCGGCGCGACGGTGCCGTAGCGTCGCTCCGCGCCCGCGTAGGCCTCGGCGCGAAGCTGCGCGAAGGCGTCGGTGACGTCGGCGGCGCGAGGGGGGATGATCCGGCCGGCAGGGATCCGCCAGGTGCAGCGCTCGGCCAACCACTCGGTAGCGGCGACCGCCTCAGGGCAGTCGGGGAAGTGGCGGGTGAGGTCGGCGGCGGGGCGAAGCCAGGCGTCGCGGGGGGCGAGGGCGCTGGGGCGCAGGGGCGCAGAGTCGCCGGGTCGCAGAGGCGTAGGACGTGGTGAGTCACCCTGCTGCGTCCCTGCGCCCCTGCGTCCCTGCGACTCGTCGATTTCCGAGATCGTCGTGTTCAGGTGAATGGCCCGAAGGAGCCGGTGACGAGACCAGTCTTCGGGGTGGGCCATGACCACTGCGTTAGTCGCGACAGCAGTGAGGCCGAGCCGGCGCGCGGCAGCGAGCACGGCGTGGCGCTCCTTGCCGGGAACCAGCTCGGCGTAGAGATCGGCCGTGCCGCTCGCGGCGGCGACTCGCTCGAGGAAGGCGACGTCGCGCGAGAGGAGGAGCAGCCCGGCACGGTCCGCGGCCAGATGAGTGGAAAGCCGGAACGGCGCGGCATCGCGATGCCCCTCGCTCCAGTGGATTCCGGATATCACCCGGCAAAGCGCACCCCAGCCCTGCTCGTCGGTGGCAAGAGCGACGGTCTCCTCCTCATTGGTGACCAGATGCGCGCCGAGGATGGGCCGCACGCCGACGGCGTCGCAGGCGCGCTGGAACTCGATGGCGCCATAGACCCCGTTGGTGTCGGTGCAGGCGAGCGCGCGGTGCCCCCGTTCCGCGGCGGCGGTGACGAGGACTTCCGGACTCGAGACGCCGATGCCGAAGGAGAAATGGGTGTGGAGATGGAGGTGGACCAGCGCGCCGGCTCCTGCTTTCGGTATTTCTTCGGTACCCAAGCCGAATCTACTGCTAGGGGTGAGGTCGTCAAGCAGTCGATGGCCGGGCGGACTGCCATGGCAGACGGTGGGGCAGCCGGACCGCGGCCGAGCCTCGAAGCTCACGGCCTACTAGCGAAAGCTCATACGGTTCAAGCGCTTACGCTGGTCAAACTCGCCGGCCAGAGCCCGGTACACCGCCTGACCACGGTCCTTGCGTCACGGGGGATCACTCCTGCCCGGAAGGCTCGTGATCGCCCGTCTCAAGCAGTTGCCGATGGACCTGCATCGAGAGGTGGACCGTCGGCGCACCCTGGCCGAGGAGCGCGCCGAATTTCGTCGTGCCGGAGCGCACCTCGCACTCGCATCTGAGTCCCCGGTCGACCTGCTGAATCCGCTCCGCGAAGAGATTCGTCGCGTTACAGCAACGCTTACCGGTCTTGCCGCCGAGCACCGCGCCGTGGCCGAGGCCGAGCTTCGGGACCTGGAGCGAGTGAGTTGGTGGGTCCAGCCGGTGGTGATTCTGCGGTCGGTCACGTCGAGGATGGTGCTGCAGCATGACCGTCGCCGCGCTGAGCGGTGCCTCGACGCGGCGCATGAGGCGCTCGGCCGGGCCGCCGCGCTCCGCGGGCAAGGCGCCCCCGGGAGCCGGCCGGCACCGAGCGGGGAGATCGGGCTTCCATGGTCGGAGCGGCTTGGGGTTGAGGCCCGCGGCTTCTTCACCGCCGTCTGGGCACAGCTCCACAGCCACCTCTTCCCCAAGGCACCAGCACTGGTCGGGATGGTGGTCGGCTGGTGGATCGCCAACACCTACACCGACTCTCACGTCCGCTCCGTGCTCCGATCGGTCGGGGTCGGCAGCGGTGGCACCCACGTAGTGAGCGGCTCGACCTATCGCGCCATGAGCTTCTGGATGCCCCTCCTCGCAGCGGCGCTGTGCGCGTATCTGGGCGAGCGGGCGTGGGAACGTCTGGTGGGGCGAAAGGAGTAGGACCTCGAGCTCTCGGGGGCGCGGGTCCCTTAACCTTTCGGTGTGGCGCCTAGTCCTCCTGCAGACCGAGGAGCTGGCTCTAGCCCGGTTCCTCCGCAACCACCGGTCTGCGATCAGGACGGGACAAGACGACGCTTCACTCCCCGATAAGCATGCAAGTCACCCTGACCCCGCACGATCTGGCAGAGGCGCGAGAGGGCGAGTACGACCTGACGGAGGCGATGCTGCGGATGGCGGAATCGGGCCGCAGGATGGCGGCGCGGCGCGCGGGATAAGAGCTACCGACTACGGCCCGTCAGAAGGCCGGGAATACCGGCTACACCGCCCGGGCAGGTCTCCCGTAGATCCAGCCGGTCAGCCCGCCGTAGACCAAGTGGCCGATCAGGCTACCCGCTAGCAGCTGACCGTCGCCGCGAGAGAAGAATCCGCCGCCGACCAGTGGCATGAACAGGACCTGTGCCACCACGAACACGAGCCCACCGTAAGTGAGTCCGCGCCCGAGCGGGCCGCCGGGAAGCCTGCGGTCGAGGACGGAGGCGTAGAGCAGCGCCAGCAGGATCCCGATGGCGAAGTGGATGATCCAGCCCAGAACCGGTCCGCTGGCCAGGTGGGCGGAGGCGAGGCCGAGCGAGGAGCTCAGGATCTGGCCGATGGCGATCTTCGGCAGCCCCACCGACGGCTCGACCAGCAGGAGCGCGGTCATGACCGCGGTGGCGACGAGGCCTGCGACGGCGGCACGTGGGGCGTTCATGGTTCCCCCCTCAGCGCTTCAGGGCTTGGTGCTCTGGTGGCTTACCGCATAGATGTAGCTCGCCACCAGGAACACCTGTGACTCCGAGATGCCTCCCGGGTGCGGCACCATGAGGGTGCCCGGCAGGCCGTTGTCGATCCGATCGAGAATCGCGTCGAAGCTGCCGGTGATGTGGCGCCAGCCGGGGCCGGTCAAGGCCGGGGCCACCGGTCCGCCCTGGAGCTTGTCGCCGTGACAGCCTGAGCAGGTGCCCTTTCCGTGGAAGATCTTCCGCCCCGCCTCGAGCATCTGGGGGCTCAGCATGCTCGGATCCGGCTGGGGACCCCGGTTAGTGGTGTCGATCGTCTGGGCCGCGGCGCGGCGGCTGCACAGGATCAGCACGCCACACAGCACGCCCCGCAGCAGCGCGCGTTTCATCGTCACACTCCGGGCGAGGACAGTCTCAACGTTATCGACCGGTAGAATGCCCGCCAGGGGCAAGAACGTCGCGGATGGAGAGGAACGGGCAGGTCGAACAGAGTTTCAAGACAGCTTCATAATCGCTTCATGCCGTCGGGTGAGAAATTGGGCGCATTCCCACCCAGGAAGGCCGGTATGCGCGCCACTTCACTGCTGGTTGCCGCCCTGCTCGTCGGCATCACCGCTCCGCTCGCCGCCACGGATCCACTCGACGACCTTGTCCGCGCCTACATCGCGGCGCACACCTCAACCGATCACATGTCCGCGGCGCACGGGGTTCCCAGCTATGCCCGCCAGACCGGGCTGGCCTGCAGCGCCTGTCACTATCAGTTCCTGACCCTGACTCCGTTCGGGCGCAAGTTCAAGCTGAACGGCTACACCCTCACGAACCTGGCGACCCTGGTCGAGAAGGATTCCACCAACGGCGGCCGCCTGAATCTGTCGCCCACTTCGCTGCTCTCGGCCATGGTCACAGCGTCGGTGACGCACACGAACGACGACGTCCCGGACACCCAGAACGACGCCGCCGCGCTTCCGCAGGAGCTGAGCGGGTTCCTGGCAGGCCGAGTCTCGTCCAACATCGGCCTCTTCTCCCAGTTCACCTACGCCGGCGCCGACGGGGCGTTCGGGATCGACAACGTGGACCTCCGCTTTGCCCAGAAGACGACGCTCGGGGCCGGCACGGAGATGACTTACGGCGTCACCCTGAACAACAGCCCATCGGTGCAGGACCTCTGGAACACGACTCCGGTATGGGGCGCCCCATTCATCGGCTCGGAGGGTGCACCGAGTGGGTCGGCAGGCGCGATGATCGACGAGGGCCTCGCCCAGAACGTGCTCGGGCTGGGCAGCTACGCCCTGGTCGGCAATCTGGTGTACGCCGAGTTCTCGGTATACCGCTCGGCGTTCCAGGGCGCGGCGGCACCCTCGTCCGAGACGGGGGCGATCCACGGGGTGGCCCCGTATTGGCGCCTGGCGCTGCAGAAGGAATGGGAGCATCGGTACCTCATGGTAGGAACCTTCGGCCTGCACACCAGCCTGTTTCCCGATGTGGTGAGCGGCCCTCGCGACACCTACTCGGATGTGGGGGTGGACGCCCAGTTCGAATCCAAGGCCGGAAGCGGCAACGTAGTAGTCCGCGGAAGCTGGATCCACGAGAGCCAGACGCTGGAGGCGACCGAGCCGGCAGGAGGGGCAGCCAACCTCGAGAACACGCTCAAGGAGCTGCGGGTGAACGCCAGCTACTACCCGCAGCAGTGGCTGGGGGTGACCGCTGGCTGGTTCGATACCCGCGGCACCAGCGATTCAGGGCTCTACCCGGCTGAGCCGGTGGACGGCAGCGCCAACGGGAGCCCGGAGACGAACGGGTTCCTGGGAGAGATCGATCTCAATCCGTGGGAAAACACCCGGGTCGGCCTGCAGTATACCGCGTACGCGAACTTCAACGGCGCCAAGACGAACTACGACGGCGCAGGCCGGGACGCGTCGGGCAACAATACCCTCTTCGCGTTCGTGTGGCTGGTGTTCTGAAGTCGGCAGGCCGAGGCTCCGAGCTGCGCCTTCGCGTGATGCTGATCGGCGGCCCGGCCGCGGTGGAGGGCTTGATCTGCATCACGCCGACCGCCCCGGCGTGACTCCTCCGGCTCTGATCCACTCCCGACTCCTGGTAGCCCTGCGAAAGCACCAGGAGGAGGTCGAGATCGAATTCGGCGGCGGAGGTCCTGAAAGCCGCGATCACCGCCTGGTAACGCTCCAGTCCGCCTCCCGCGGTGGGATTCTTCAGCCAGCGGGTGTCCCGCCAGTAGCGCTGAATCATGATGTTGCCGAAGGTGGTGCCGCTCCGATGCTCCGCCTGGTTGAGGCGGGAGAGGTTCATCCCCGACAGCGGGGCGAGTACGACCTTACGGGAGAGATGCTGCGAATGGCGGAATCGAGCCGCAGGATGCCGGCGCGGCGCGCGGGGTGATGGGGGGAGGGACCGACCGGGCAAGCGGCGATAGGGGGCCGCGCCAGCTGACCTTGACTGGCGAGCCCGCCGAAGGCGATCCTAACGGGGGTACAACACTTGCCACGGACGCAGCGTCTGCGATCGCTGGGCCCGCAGGTTGGCTCCTGCGTTTCACCACCACCCTATCCCGAGCGCCCCCGCTCCCAGGCGTCGATGAACTTGCGGAAGCCGGTCATTCTGTCGCTGCTGCGGGCCTCCGGGAGCGGGGTCCCCGCCGAGCTCGCCCTCATTGCCGAGATCGAGCACTCGCCCGAGCGAATCGCCGAGATCCAGCGGACCAGGCTTTCCGAGCTCCTGCGCCATGCCTGGGCTCAGGTTCCCTACTACCACGACGTGTTGGAGTCGTGCGGCGCGGTCCGCGATGGACGGGTGGACCTCGATCGGTTCACGGACATCCCGTATCTCACCAAGGAGGTCATTCGCGCCGAGGGCGACCGACTGCGGGCGAAGACGCTGCCGCGGGGCCGCAAGGCGTTTCCCAACGCCTCCGGCGGGTCCACCGGTGAGCCGGTCCGGTTCTGGCAAGACAGCGGCTACTGGGACACCACGATCGCGGTCCGCACGTACCACTTCTCCACCGTCGGGAAGCAGCTCGGCGAACGGGAAATGAAGATCTGGGGGAACGAACGGGATCTCTTCGAAGGGACACTGGGCTGGAAGGTCACGCTCCAAAACTGGGCCTACAATCGCCGGTTCGAGCAATGCTGGCACCTGCCGGAAGCCCAGATACTCAAGATCCTTCGCGACATCGACCGATGGAAGCCGAAGCTGCTCTGGTGCTATCGAGATGGCATCGATGCCGTGGCCAAGTATGCCGTGGCGAACGGCCTGCGCCCCCATGCGCCGGCCGCGATCGTCCTGGGAGGCGCGACGGTCTATCCCTACATGGCCGAGGTGATCGAGCGCGCTTTCCACTCGCCCGCCATCAGCGCATACGGATCCCGCGAGGTGGGCGCGGTGGCGTGTCAATGCCTCGCGCGCGGGGGACATCACATCGCGACCCATTCCAATGTGGTCGAGACCATCGATACCGCTGGGCGCCCGGTCGTCGGCCAGGACGGTGAACTCGTCATCACCCCGCTCACCAACTACGCGATGCCGTTCCTGCGGTATCGGATTGGAGACCGCGGCAAGCTCACCAACGGCCGGTGCTCGTGCGGGCGAGGTTACCCGCTGCTCGAATCACTCTCCGGACGGATGGTGGAGGTGCTGGTGAACCGGCGGGGCGAGCAAGTGGATCCGATCTACTTCATCCAGCTGCTGGCCGTGATCTTCAACCGCGGCTTCTTCCGGAAGTTTCAGGTCGTACAGGCGGAGGACGGGGCCCTGACCCTGAACGTCGTGCTGGAGGCAAACGCGACGCGGGAGGCCGCCAACCCCAACCTGCTCGAAGTCCTGGACAAGATTCGCATGGTCATGGGCGCGGATTGCCCCATCGAGGTCAAGTACGTCGATGACATCCCGCTGTCCGCCTCAGGCAAGCATCCGTACGTTGTGCGCCAGGGCTCTCTCCACCCTCGCCTCTCCGCCTAGCGCCGCTCGGCCGTGCGAAGGCGATCGGCCAGATGGTCGGCCAGCCGGAGCGCCAACGCCACGATCGTGAGGGAGGGCTGCATCGCCCCTCCGGTCACGAACACTTCCGATCCGCAGACGTACAGGTTCGGCGTCTCGTGCACCCGCAGGTCCCCGTCGACCACGCTCGTGGCGGGGCTCAGCCCCATGCGACAGGCGCCCTGGTGATGTCGGGACCACGCGACCTCCAGCTCGCGAACGCTCCCGACCTGGAGCCGTGACAGCCAGCCGCGCAGAAGGCCACGCGCACGATCGAGCAGCCTGCGGTCCTCCTCCGAGAAGTTCATGATCAGGTGCGCGATGGGGCTGCCGAAGAGATCGGTCCGGGAGGGTGACAGGGTCACCCGGTTGGCGGGCGAGATCTTCATCTCAGTCCCGGCGCCGACGAAGAATGGAGCTCGAAAGACTCGGCCCAGGCCTTTGAGCATCGTCCCGGGCACGTTGCTGAGGCGGAATTTCGCGATGTGGTTGGGGAGCACCCAGGCCTGGCGCATCACCGGGAACACGCTTCCGAGGCCCTCTGCCCGGTACGTGCTGTAGTACTGGTGGGTACGGGCGATCTTGTTGGTGGGGACGATCGTTCCCCAGGAGTGCGGGAGGGTTCCGGTGAAGCTCACGTTGGGATGCTCGTTGAATCCACGCCCAACCATGTCGTGGCTGTTCCCGACGCCGTTGGGAAACTGCTCCGACCTAGAGAGCAGCAGGACCCGCGGCGACTCGATCCCTCCGCAGCAGACCACGAAGTGCCGGGCCCGCGCGATTTTCGTGGTCCCGTCGAATCCTTTGACCTCCGCGCCCACGATGCGGCGATCGGCGTCGGCGAGCAGCCGGGTCACGGTCGCGCCCGTGACCAGGGTGGTGCGTTCCGATTTCAGGAACGCCGGGAGGATTTCGCGATGGACCTTGAAGAACCGCAGGGTCTTCGTGGGGGTCGCCGTCGAGGAGTCCTCGAACGTCACGCCCAGCGCGGCGCCGAGGCGATGCAGGTAGGAGATGTCGGGGCTGGCCGGCAGCGGCAGCGGCGCCTTCCGGGGAGGGCAGAATCCGGAGCGTGGTCCCCCGCGGACACGGAGCAGTTGCTCGGCCCGGTCGTAGTAGGGATCGAGGTCCGCGTAGGTGATCGGCCACGGATTTTCGGGTGGCGTATAGGCATGCCGCTCGAAATCGGAGGGATGAAGCCGCTCGCAGCGCCCGGTCCAGAAGTTCGAGTTGCCGCCCAGCACCCGCGAGGTGGTGCGCGTCAGTGGATAGTCGGTATCGCCGGTGAAGTCGTAGCGGGCGAGGGAACGGATGCGTCGGTCCGTGAACCATGACCGGAGGCCCCGGCCCGACTCCAGCATGAGAACCCGCCCCCCCCGGGCCACGAGCGCGCCGCCGAGCACCATGCCCGCCGGACCGGACCCGACGATGCAGACGTCATAGGGCTCAGTCGCGTCGAGCGGCGCGAAGGAGTCGTCGCGGCTCATTTCTCTGCCAACACCTTCACCAGCGGTCGGCCGGCTCGATTGTCGGCATCTGGCCGCTGCAGACTCCGTGAGGCAAGCCAGCCCGAGGCCGCAGCCCGGAGGAGCCACCCGATCCCCACCCCATAGATCAGGCCGGTCAGGCCCCCCCATACCCCGAGCCAGGCGCCACAGAGTCCCACGGCGCAGGCCGTCCAAGCGATCCCGCCGAGGATCGCCAGCTCGCGCGCCGACCCCACAGCGTTCACGGCGGACACCGCGATGCCCCCCAGGGGTTTCAGAGTCCCTACCGCGATCGTCGCCAGGATCAGACTGCCGGTCAACTCGTATCGACCGGCGAGAACGTGATGAAGCACGATCGGGGTCACCCACCATACGGTCACCGCCGAGAGCGCGCACGCGCCCACCACGACGAGTATCTCCTGGTCGAGCACGCGCCGGCGATCGGCCGCATCCCGCGCTCCACGCAGACTCGGCAGCAGCGCGAACCCCACTCCCTGGTTCAGCATCTGGAACGGTGAGCCGGCGAGCGTCGTGAGCACGCTGAAGGTGGCGAGATCCGGGAGACTGAGGGCACGCGGGATCACCAGGCGTTCGATGGAGGCCAGAACCATACTGGCGCTGATCGTACCGACGGCGGCCATCCCCTCACCCCAGGGGTAGGGCGGGTCGGGATATCCGAGTGCCGCGCGGTCGCGAAACGCGCTCCACCAGCCAAACGCCGGGGACACCCAGAGGCAAGCAGCGAACACGGTGGCCGGCCACAATGCCGTGGTCGGGCGGAAGATCAGCGACACAACCCCGGCGGTGAGCAACGAGAGGCTCGAGCTGGCCGCGAGAAGGAGGGACAGGCTGTACCGCTGGCGGCTCTGGTAGTGCCCGACCGCCACGAGATTGCAGCCGCCCGCGGTGATCGCGCACAGCATGGCCGCGAGCAGGGGCAGGTCGAGGGGATAGAGCGCGCCAGTGCCGATGGCGAGGGCGAGGGCCACCAGTCCGGAGGTCGAGAGCGTACGGCCGAGCAGTCGTGGTCCGGGGTCCGTGCGATGGCGATTGACGATGACCTGGGCGCCGAGCGGCCCCGTCAGGATCCCGATCATGACGATCGCCAGCGCCAGTGAAAACCGCCCGTACTCCTCCTTCGGAAGGACCCGGGCAAGAGCCAGGTTCCCCAACGCGAAGGCCGCGCCGCCCAACGTGAGTGCCACGGCGGAGCGCAATGCCGGAGAGGTCCATGCCGAGCGGAGCATCCGACTGGGGTCTATCGGAGGACGCGGCATCGGGCTCCTGTCCAGGGGGTGACCAAGGCAGGCGAATGGCGCCGACCATGTCGGCCTCGATGATGGAACTCTCTCAAGCGTCGAGGAACTCGCGCGCGAGGGCCATGCATATGGTGGGGGAACCGCGGCAACCTACCTACGCTGCCAAACCACTGTCAACCATCGCATCACGAGCAGTGGCTTCGCGGAGTCCCCCTCTCGAGACCCACTACTTCGCGTCGGGCGTCCGTGCGGCAGACTCTGCCCGCTCCCGAGCCACGCGGTGCTCGGCGAGCAGGGTATAGGCGAGATAGTACTTGTAGATGTTGCTCACGTAGTCCACCGTCTCGCGGCCGATCTCGCGGGCGGCGATCACCTCGACATTCTGGAACCAGCGATCGGGGTCGAGGTCGGCCTCCCGGGCCTTGCGGCGGAGGCCAGCCACTCGCGCCGGGCCCGCATTGTACGAGGCCATGGCGAACAGCTCCCGGTCGAGCGGCGTGATGGTCGAGTCGCTGTAGTAGCGATCGATGATGAAGCGGAGGTACTTGGCACCCGCCCGGACGTTGCTCTCCAGGCGGTCCACGTCCTTGATGCCGATGGGCGGCGCCGCGGCGGTCGACGGCTTGATCTGCATCACGCCGACCGCGCCGGCGTGACTCACCCGGCTCTGATCCAGTCCCGACTCCTGGTATCCCTGGGCCAGCAGGAGCAGCGGGTCGAGATCGAATTCGGCCGCCGAGGCCCGGAAGGCGCCGATGACGGTCTGGTAGCGCGCTAGCCCGCCTCCGGCGGTGGGATTCTTGAGCCAGCGATTGTCCCGCCAGTAACGCTGGATCATGATGTTGCCGAAGGTGGTGCCGCTGCGGTGCCCGCGTACGAAGCGGTCGACC